>ERZ772889.292-NODE-292-length-58424-cov-12.239665_pt1 | contig 58424 bp, 53 predicted proteins | sample MGYA00512127_ERZ772889 | MGnify/ENA primary metagenome ERZ772889 (study PRJEB29015, sample SAMEA2737689) | human gut metagenome | biome: human gut; feature: human-associated habitat; material: faeces | place: China | collected 2012 ...
ATCACTATGGGTAAAATTGAATTTTCCAATTGCCAGGATGTAAGAAATCAGAAAAAGATACAGGAATTAGATTGTCCACGCTGTCATGAACAGGGAGGCATTGAAGCCTTTGTGAAAGACGGGATACTAGCAGAGGACGGAGTATGCGATAACTGCGGATATATTCTTTCAGAAGGAACAGAACTGGAGGAAGTGGAGTAAGACAGTTTGAAGTATGGTCATATGTAATTCTTATTATTTAGAAAAAAGAAGAGGAGTAAATATAGAGATGAAAATAGCAGTTTGTGGAAAAGGTGGATGTGGAAAAAGTACAGTAACCAGTCTGTTGGCTAAGGCTTTAGCCAGACGAGGAAAAGAAATTTTGGTAATTGATTCCGATGAATCTAATTATGGTCTACACCGACAGCTAGGTATGAAGCTTCCCAGAGATTTTACAGACTATTTCGGTGGTAAGCAAAATGTTTTAAATGATATGATGTTATCAAAATTTACTCATCAGTTTTTTGAGAAAACCTGGACTATAGATGATATACCGGAAGATTATTATAGTCTGAAGGACGGTGTAAAACTGATGACCAGTGGAAAAATTCATCAAGCAAATGAAGGGTGTTCTTGTGCTATGGGAACTGTTATGACTCAATTTATCCAAAATCTCAGGCTTACAGAAGACCAATTTGCGCTAATGGATATGGAGGCTGGTATTGAACACTTTGGACGTGGAATTGATAACGGTGTAGATTTGATATTGATAATCATAGATCCATCCTATGAATCCCTACAGCTTTCCAAAAAAATCGGGGAATTATCGGAAAGTATTCGAAAACCATTTTATTACGTTCTCAATAAAGTAACAAAAGAGAATCAGGAAATGATGTATGAAGCTGTATGGAATTCAAGTCGAGTCGCTGTATCTCTTAGTGCGGATACTAGTATTATGAGAGAGGGACTGATGGGGAAAGAACTATCAGAAAAACCAGATGCTATTGAAAACTTAACAGAATTTCTACTTTCTATTTAAAGAATGAGGAGATTTACTGTGGATATATGATAAAAGAAAACCAGATTATACAGATATAATTTGTAATATTACATCCACTTGACGCAAGAAATAAGCAGTGCTATACTGAAACAAAAGTTATTTATAAAATAACAATAAAAACCTGGGACTATATTGTGTGATTGAACAGTTACAAAAAATGCAATTCTTGTGGAGGGTATAGGATGATACAGATTGCAGTTGTGGAAGATGAAGAAATTTACGTAAAACAATTAACAGAGTATATCCGGAAATATCAAACGGAAAGGGGAAGATCAATAAAGGTTACAGTATTTGGTGATGGAGAAGATATCACTGAAAATTACAATGGCGGTTTTGACATTATTCTGATGGATATTCAAATGCGGTTCATGGACGGTATGACAGCAGCAGAAAAAATCCGTCAGATGGATCAGAAAGTAATTATCATGTTTATCACAAATATGATCCAATATGCAGTACGTGGATATGAAGTTGATGCAATGGATTATGTAGTAAAACCAGTTGAGTATTTTTCTTTTTCGCAGAAACTGGATAAAGCAATTGGACGTATTCGTTCTGAAGCAAAGGAATTTCTTATGATTACGATTGGAGAAGGAATCGTAAAAACAGATATAGCAGATATCTATTTTATTGAAGGACAGGGACATAATGCAGTTTTTCATACTTTAAGAGGGGATTACAGTTCCAGAGTTACGTTAAAGGAACTGGAAGAAAAATTGATAGTTCATAATTTCTTCCGGTGCGCCAAGGGGTATCTGGTAAACATGAATCATGTAGAAGGCATTGTTGGTTCTGACTGTGTGATTCATAGTGTACATATACCAGTCAGCAGAACTAGAAAAAAGGAATTTATGAATAAACTTTTGCAAAATCTGAACATGGATTAATTTTGTTGGGCGGATAACGGAGGAAGTTATGTTATACCAGGATATTCCAAGAATTTATACAGCAATTGCGGAGTGGGGAGCGTGTCTGGTTTATCTCTATATGTTGAAAAGAGAAAAAATGAAATCTGCACATTTTCTTATTGGTGTGTTGCTTATGCTGGCATTGCAGTGTGCTTTTCTGGTTGCGACAGGTAATGTATCAGAGGTTTTATGGATTCCCTGTATGATTATTGCTGTTGCTATAATGTATGTATTTCTTATGGTTGGAGGAAGCATGAAACCTCTTGGGGCAGGCTATTGCTGTGCCAGAGCATTTGTGTTGGCAGAGTTTGTTGCTTCTCTGCAGTGGCAGATTGTATCTATTGTACAGGTGAGAGGAATTCAAAGTTTCTGGACTGAAATTTTGATTACGATTATAGTTTTCGGTGGTTGTTTTGTCATTGATATTTATCTGGAAAGGGATTATCTGAAACAGGATTATCTTCAGCAGATGACTGTAAAAGAAGTTGTAGCAGCAGCAATCATGGCAGTTACAATCTTTGCGTTCAGTAATCTGAGTTTTTTGAGTGAAAATATACCATTTGCAAGCAAAGAACGTGCAGACATTTTTTCTATGAGAACCCTGATTGATTTTGGAGGAATTGCAATCCTGCATGCTTATCAGAGCAGGATTAGTGAGTATATTGCCGAAAAAGAACTTTCAGCAATGAATGTGATCCTGAAAAGTCAATATGAGCAGTATCGAAATTATCAGGACAGTCTGGATCTCATACAGATGAAATATCATGACTTGAAGCATCAGATCACAGCACTTCGTGCAGAATCAGACGAAGAAAAACGTAAAAAATGGATTGATGCAATGGAGGAAGAAGTCTCTGCCTTTGAAAATATGAGCAAAACAGGTAATCAGGTGCTGGATACAATTCTTGCAGCTAAAATTTTTCATTGTCGAAAAAATTACATACAGATTACCTGTGTAGCGGATGGTAAGTTACTGGATTTTATACATGTAACAGATTTGTGTTCCATTTTTGGAAATGCATTGGATAATGCAATTGAACATGTAATTATGATACCGGAAGTGGAAAAAAGACTGATTCATCTGACGGTATCTGCAAAAAAGAGTTTTGTTTTTATTAAAATAGAAAATTATTGTGAAGATAAAATTCAGAAAAATGAAAATGATCTGATTACAACAACAAAAGTAGATCGACAAAACCATGGATTTGGATTAAAAAGCATTCGTACTGCTGTGGAGAAATATAATGGTTCTGTGGATTTTGGAGTGGATCAGAACTGGTTTGAATTAAAGATTCTTTTACCCAGAGTAATGTAAAGCTCTGGGTGTTTTTTTGCATTTCATGCCATATTTTTGCATGTTGTGCCAAAACCGGCACGATGAAAAAGATATGATATAGTAAGGTCAACAGGAAACAGTTCCTGAAATTACAGGATAGATAAAAAGGAGGAGAAGAGAATGATCAGTGTTGAAATGGAAGACGTCCTGGCGGTATTACAGTTGTGCAAACCGTATATTATCGGTATTGTTGCTTCACTTGTAATTGGAATCGTAATTATGATCGCGTGCCGCAGGATGTGCAGGGACAAAAAATTTCTGATAAGAAGGGAAGCTGCGATCGCAATGGTTCTTGCAGTTGTTGTCTGCGTGAATATGATCTGTTTTGGACCAATGGCTACATTGATTGGACTTGCAACGGGAAATGGAACTTTAAGCGATGAAACAAATGAAGAAGCTGCGGAAGTGGCAGAAGAAATTATGGAAGACGGAATTGTTCTTCTGAAGAATGAAAGCTTGCTTCCTTTAAATGAAACAAAAAAACTGAATATTTTTGGCTGGGAATCTATTAATCCGGCTTACGGAGGAGCTGGTTCCGGTGGAATTAATGATCTGTATGATATTGTCAGTCTGAATCAGGGACTTGAAAATGCCGGATTTTCTATTAACCAGAAACTGGTTGATTTTTATAACAATTATGGTGCAGATGATCCGGAAATGTCTATCCAGAAACAGAGCTGGACATTACCGGAGCCACCTGTAGATACTTACAGTGATGAGCTTATTAAAAGTGCGAAAGAGTATTCTGATGTGGCAGTTGTGGTTCTTTCCAGAAAAGCAGGTGAAGGTCATAATGATATTCCTATGGATGTAAGAAAAGCAGCATATGATAATAATTCTGATGAATATGATGATTTTCCTGAGGGAGAGCATTATTTACAGCTTTCACAAACTGAGAGAGATATGGTGGATATGGTTTGCTCAAACTTTGATAATGTCATTGTAATTTATAATGGAGCAAATCAGTTTGAACTTGGTTTCGCAGATGAATATCCTCAGATTAAATCTGTTGTATGGTGCCCGGGAACAGGAAATGTGGGATTTAATGCACTTGGTAAAGTATTTTCAGGTGAAGTCAATCCTTCCGGAAAAACACCGGATACATTTATTTATGATATGATGACTGCTCCGTGGTGGGATAATGCAGAAAAAACAGAGTATACAAATCTGGCAGATATGGCCGTTGAAGGAATGAATGCAGGAACTGCGCAGGTGTATGCTCCGGCATTTACCAATTATGTGGAAGGCATTTATGTAGGATACAAGTACTATGAAACTGCTGCGCAGGAAGGGGCGATTGATTACGATAAGACTGTACAGTATCCATTTGGATATGGTCTGAGTTACACGGAATTTGAACAGAAAATGGGTGAACTGGAGGAAAAAGACGGACAGATTTCTGTAGATGTAGAAGTAACCAACACAGGAGATGTTGCAGGAAAAGATGTAGTAGAAGTGTATTATAAACCGCCATATACAAATGGCGGAGTTGAGAAATCTTCTGCAAATCTGATCGAGTTTGCAAAAACAGATCTGCTTCAGCCGGGAGAATCTCAGATTGTTACAGTTGCATTTAGTATAGAAGATATGGCCTCTTATGACGAGAATAATGCAAAAGCGTATGTTCTTGAAAAAGGTGACTATGTAATCTCTATTAACAGCGATTCACACACTGTGCTGGACCAGAAAACTTATACCGCAGATGCTGATGTAGTATATAAGGGAGAAAATAAAAGAGCATCAGATGATACTGCTGCAATAAATGTATTTGAAGATGCAAAAGGAGATATAACATATCTGTCACGTGCAGATCATTTTGCAAATTATGAAGAGGCTACAGCAGCACCGGCATCTGCAGAGCTGAGTGAGCCATATGTTTCTGAATATCATCTGAACAGCAACTTTGACAAGACTACATACCTCAATGATGAGGATGTAATGCCGACAACGGGAGCAGATAATGGACTTACATTAGCTGATATGCGTGATGCTGATTATGACGATCCTCGTTGGGAAAAACTTCTGGATCAGCTTACCGTTGATGAAATGGCAAATATGATTGCAATGGCTGGTTATCAGACAGCAGCTATGGATTCTGTGGGAAAAGTGGCTACACTTGATTTCGATGGACCGGCAGCAATTAATAACAACTTTACAGGAGTTGGTTCTATTGGATTTCCAATTGAAGTTGTGGTTGCTTCCACATGGAATAAGGAACTTGCACAGGCCTGGGGTGAATGCATGGGCAAGATCAGTCAGGAAATGGGTGCAGAGGGATGGTATGCACCAGGTATGAATACTCATAGAACCGCATTTGGAGCAAGAAACTATGAATATTTTTCAGAAGATGGAGTTCTTGCAGGAAATATGGGTGCAAATGCAGTAGAAGGTGCAAGAAAATATGGAGTTTATTCTTACATTAAACATTTTGCTATGTATGAAGGTAATGCCAAAATGGTAAGTGTCTGGTCGAATGAGCAGGCAATCCGGGAAATTTATCTGAAACCATTCGAGATTTCTGTAAAACAAGGTGGAGCAAATGCGGTTATGGTTTCCTGGAGTTTCCTTGGAGATAAATGGACGGGAGAATGCAGTAACCTTATGAATACAGTTCTCAGAGATGAATGGGGATTCAGGGGAATGGCGCTTACAGACTTCTTCCGAAACAATGGTCATGGATTTATGAATGCAGATGCAGCTTTGGCGAATGGAGTAGATGTAATGTTGTCTACATTCAATGGAGAAGAGAACAATGTAGCCAATCCAGAGCATCCAACATCTGTACTTCAGATGAGAAATGCCTGCAAAAATGTCATGTATACAGTTGTAAGCAGCTGGGCTTATGATGGAGAACACGAAGAAACAGGTATGGAAAACTGGAAAAAAGCAGGAATTGGTATCGACATTGTAATAGCACTTTTCATGGCAGGAATGGAAGTACTGGTAATTAGAGGATATAAGAAAAGAAAGAATGCTGAATAAGGATGAAAGTGGGATGGAAAACAGTTATGAAACAGCAAAAATTGGTTGAAAAGATGACAATAGAAGAAAAGGCAGCGATCCTCAGTGGAAAAACTGTCTGGCAGACCAGAGAAATTGACAGGTTTTCCATCTCGTGTTGTGCTGCTGAAACAAAGGAAAATGGCCGTTTGATTATGGGTGCTGAGGATGTATGGAATGTTTCGCTGACAGCACCAGAGGCGAAGCTTTATCTGACACATATGGATAATGTTGCTCATGCATCAGTTACACGCTTTACGATGCGTGGCCAATTAACAGCGTACGGTGTTTCTAACTATGATATGCTGGAAGACGGGGAAACTGTTGTTTACTAAAAGACAGTCAGCTCTGTGGAGAAGAAATTTTTTTGTTTTCACAGTCCTGACAGATGCCATGAAGCATATCTCCGCTGCAATGCAGCCGGAAGCCATGATCTTTATACAAATGCTCTTTAAATTCATCCATAAAGTCACAGTCAAGATGCACAACCTTGCCACATCTGATGCATTTCAGATGTAGGTGTTCTGTGCATTTTTTTTCTTCTCCTGCAAACTGAAACACAGCTTTATCACTGTTCAGATCCGGATATTTGATTACAATATGCTCGGCGCAAAGCTTGTCAAGATATCGGTATACAGTTGTTGTATTTACCTTAATTCCTTCAGTTTTTAAATATTTTTCAATATCAGCCACACTGACAGTGACAGCCTTCTGGGACTTCAAATACTCCAGAATAATCTGTCTTGTTTTTGTAGTATAGGGTTTTCGCTCAGCCATTTTCTTTATTCCTTTCATATGTGCTTTTTTCTATTGTATCTTTTTATTTCGCCTAAGTCAATTATGCTCCAGAAATGCAAATAATTTGCAAATATTATTGACGGCCGGTATTCTATGCGTTATTTTAATAAACGCAAATGGTTTGCGCTTATTTTAAGCGGATGAGATAATATGCTTTTGAAATTTTATTTTCAGGCACATCAGGTTTGTGCAGAAAGGATTTTATTATGAGAAAAAAATTATTAACTAGAACAGCACTTGCAGCTACAATAGCACTTGGCATTGGTTCTTTTAATCTGGCATATGCAGCAGAAACTGAGGATACTTCTTCTGGAAAAAAAATAAATGTTATGGCAAGCTTTTATCCTATGTATGATTTTGCAACAAAGGTTGGAGGGGATAAGATTGAGGTTACCAATATGGTACCTGCCTTCTGATTTGACGCAGGATGCATGGATAAATGTAACAGGTACATATCACTATGACAAACATAAAGGGATGGAAATTACTGTCACTGATATAGAAGACGCAGAGCCGTCAGAAGAGGAATATGTTTATCCTATTTATTAAACAGAGATAGCTTGATTCAAGAAAACTATTTATAAGGTATATATTTTGCTCCATCAGAATGTTTGAAACAGAGCTTTGGGGCCTTTTATCTATCATTTATTAACTCCGGAAATAGAAAATAATTTTGTGTAAATGCAAACTATTTGTATTATAGATGCTGGCGCGGGACAGAAAAAAATGCCGTTACTGTTCACTCCGTTCACAGTAACGCGCTTCGCGATGCACAGAAATCATGCTTTGCATGATTTCGCGCCGCAACTCTCGGGTTTTCTGTGAACTTTGTTCACAAAAAACACCTCGCGGAACGTTACCAGTGAACAGTATCAAAATGCCAACAATATTTGCAAATAATCTGCAATTTACATTGACCAACATCGAATAAAAGCGTACAATGCGATATTGGCAGAAATATTAATCTGGAAGGAGAAAATAAATTCAATGAAATTTTGTCTATCTCATAAAAAATATCTTTTAGCTGGCATTTATATTATCTGTGTTATATTTACCTGTTTTAATGCCAGATTCTATCACACTCCTCTGGCAAAAATATGTTCTGTATCAGAAATGGAAACCATGAGCAGAGAAGGAACCAGAGGTGCAGAAGAACACTATTATACTCAGAAAATTACAGCCCGGATATTGAACGGTGCATATAAAGGTAAAGAAATTACACTTTCTAACGAATACACTTCTTCACAGGTTCAGACGCAGAAATACCATAAAGGAGATACGGTACTTCTGAATGGGTCAAAAGACAGACCTGGAAAAACTATACGTTCTGTAAAACGTGACATCTATCTGGTCGTACTGGTGGGTGGTCTGATTATTCTTCTGATCTATATTACGAGAAAACAGGGGGGTTATACGATCGTATCAGTGATACTGAATACATTGATTTTTGCGTACGGATTTCAACTTTTGGGAGATGGAAAGAATATTCTGAGAATATGTAATGTAATTGCACTTCTTTTTTCGTTGACTACATTGATCTGTCTGAATGGAATTCACAGGAAAACATGGGCTGCTGTTCTTTCGACTTTATGTGTTCTTTTCCTGATTATGATGCTGTTTGATTTTTCTATTCACAGGTATGGAGATTTAGATTATTCTAATCTGGAATACCTTGGAAGCATGAGTAATTCAGCCGACATATTCTGGACAGATATTATGCTGACAGGGCTTGGAGCGATTATGGATGTAACAGTCACTATAAGTGCAGCAACTGGTGAAATTGTTCGCAAAAATCCATCAGTTTCTATAAGAAAGCTGATACATTCGGGAAGGGAAATCGGATATGATATTATGGGAACCATGATAAATGTACTGCTATTTGTTCTTGTAAGTGGCATGATTCCAATGTTTATTCTTAAAATGAATAATGAGATCAGATTTATAACGCTTGTAAGATATCACATTCCATATGACATCTGTCGCTTTCTGATAGAAAGTATTGGAATAGTGTTGGCAATACCAGTATCTGTTTTAATTGCTTCGATTATTATGAAAATACCATCACTGAAAAGGAGTGGAAAATAATGATTCTTTTTCTTACATTAGTGCTGCTTTTTTTGATGATTACAATTGGAGGAGAACGTGGAGCTGTTTCAATCATGGCACTGGCAGGTAATATTATTATTCTGTTTTTTTCGGTTATATTGATGTCAGCTGGTTTTCCCGCACTGCTTCTGATACTGGCGGCAGGAGCAGGTGTCTGTTATAATTCTCTGTTTTATCAGAATGGAAATAATGTCAAAACGCGAGCTGCCTTTCTGGCTACACTGTTTGTAATGCTGATTCTGTTTATTCCGATTTTTGTTATTACGTGGAGAACAGGAAGTTATGGCTTAAATGAACTTCAGATTTCAGAAGAGGATTTTATGTACTATTACAACACAGATATCAGTATTAATATGCTTCATGTGGCTGTTTTTGTAAGTGTTTTCAGCACTCTGGGAGCTGTCATTGATACTGCACTGTCTGTGACGTCATCTGTGTATGAAGTCTGGACTCATAAAAACAGTCTGGTAGAGAAAGAACTTACTTCAACAGGGTATCAGGTGGGAAAAGAAATTATAGGCACAACAGTAAACACGTTGCTTTTTGCATATCTTGGAGGGAGTATTTTATTGTTTTCCTATGTGCAGACACAAAAATATAGTCTGGAAATCATTCTCAATTCCAGATTCCTCTTTCAGGATGTTGCGATTATGCTATTTGGTGCTATTGCCTGTCTTGTTGCAGTTCCAGTATCAATTAAATGCATTATCTGGCAGATCAGACATATTAATCCAGATAAAAAGCAATTAAACGCTTAAATTACATGGTAATCAGAAGATGGGAATTTCATATATAGTGATGTCACTGATAAGAGAGATGCCGGTTGTGTGTAAGATTCTTGCATAATGGTATCTACTTATCGTCAGTAAGCTGAATAGAAATAAAAATTACCATATATTTCGTCAGATTATACAGAAAAATGGAAATTTTGAACCGCAAAAAATTACAATTTGAAATTAATCAAATATTGTAATCAGCCTATGATTATGGCATAATGATTAAGGATATGTAAAAATTGAGAAAAATCCACGTTAACAAAAGAAAATACTTTGAAAAGAAAGGTCGCCTCTGCAGAATTGGCAGAGGGAAACGACAACAGAGGATTAGAACATGGCAATTTTTTCAATGGTTTTATCTTTGCTGTGCGGAGTATCATTTTTCCTTTTTGGAATGTCGCTGATGGGAGACGGACTGAAATCCGTTGCTGGTAATAAGCTGGAAGCATTCCTTTACAAAATGACCAATACCCCGCTGAAGGGAGTAGCACTTGGAACAGGTGTTACCAGTGTAATCCAGTCATCATCCGCCACTACCGTTATGGTAATCGGTTTTGTAAACTCCGGTATGATGAAGCTGAAACAGGCAATTGGTATTATCATGGGCGCAAATATCGGAACCAGTATTACAGGATGGATTCTGTGTCTGTCTTATATCCAGGGCTCCGGTGGAATTGCAAGTATTCTTTCTACAGCCACTATTTCAGCAGTAGTTGCTGTAATCGGTATCATGCTTCGTATGGTCTGTAAGAGATCTGTATACCGAAATATTGGAAACATTATGCTGGGCTTTGCTATTCTGATGAATGGTATGCAGATGATGAGTGGAGCAGTTTCTCCTCTTCGTGAAAGTCCTGTATTTATTGATATGCTGACAATGTTTTCCAACCCAATTGCAGGTATTCTGGTAGGTATTGCATTTACCGCAGTGCTTCAGAGTGCATCTGCAACAGTTGGTGTGCTGCAGGCTCTTTCCGTAACCGGAATCCTCACCTTTGCAAGTGCATTTCCAATTGTTCTTGGTATCGGTGTTGGTGCTGCATGTCCGGTACTGATCTCTGCAGTTGGAGCGAATAAGAACGGTAAGAGAACAGCTCTTGTATATTTGCTGAATGACTTATTCGGTCTGATCCTGTGGTCCATTGTATTCTATACCTTGAATGCGTTCATTCATTTTGGATTTTTGGATATGATCATGACTCCGGTATCCATCGCATTTTTGAACACCATTTTCCGTGTGGCTACCGTTGTGGTGCTTTTCCCGTTTATTTCCAAGCTGGAGAAACTGGTTTGCTATCTGGTTAAGGACAGCGCAGAGGAGCTGGAGGACGAGGCAGACTTCGATCTTCTGGAAGAGCGTCTGTTAAATTACCCTGCACTTGCAATCGGACAGTGTCATCGTGCTATGAATGGTATGGCCAAGAAGCTTCGTAAGAATGTAAACAGAGCTATGAACCTTCTGAATGATTATCAGCAGGATAAATATGACAAGGTACAGCGTAAGGAAGACCTGATCGACAAATATGAGAGCCGTCTTGGAGAGTATCTGATCCAGCTCACCAAACGTGAGATGAACACCGCCCAGACGCGCCAGACCTCCCTTTATCTGCACACTATCAATGACTTTGAGAGAATTGGCGATCACGCTTCCTACATCGCACATATGTCCAACGAAATGCATGACAACCACACGAATTTCTCTCAGACAGCATGGGATGAGCTGAATGTAGTTATGGATGCAGTCCGTGAGGAAATCAATGTGACCTGCAATGCATTTATGAACGATGACAGAGAAGCCGCACAGCGTGTTGCACCACTTGGCGTGGTAATCACCAGACTTTGTGATGAACTGAAGATGCGCCATGCAGAGCGCCTCAGCCAGGGCAAATGCGGACTGGAAGAGGGAACTGTGTTCAGCGATATTCTGAACAGCTTTGGACGTATTGCTTCCCACTGTGCAAGTGCCATGACAGCACTTATGAAAAGTGGGGAAGAGACAACCGATATCCACATTCACAACTCCAGAATTTATCCTACAGACAGTCTGGAATATTACACTTATTTTAAGGAATACAGACAGAAGTATGATATTGGCACAGAAGTGGAGCATAAGCTGAGTATGGAGCCGGAAGAGGTTGAATAAATAATTTTTAAGATAAAAACACCGTCAGATGAAAATTCGCAGATAAAATGCGAAAGTCACCTGGCGGTGTTTTTTATGCAGCAGGGTTCTTTATGGAAAAATTAATACCCTGGATTAATTAAAAAACAATATGAAAAAAGAACAAAATGCTCTAAAAATAATTCCAGACTCTCTCCACTCAGCCGAAACAAAGAATTAGGCATCCGTGCAAAAAAATAAAAATGTAAGTATTTTTATTCTTTTTCAAAAAAACGTGTTTATCAGAGCTGAGACACGTATAGTTTATGTATGGTTTATACTGTGGGAGTCTGAAGCACCAGTTATTTCGATGGAGTGTGAACAGGATGTGATGCGGCTGCCTCTTTTTGGGCTGTTTTCGCATCCTCAATGATATCAGGGTTATTGGGTACGTATTCTACTATATCATCCAGATCACAGTTAAGAACAGTGCATATTCGGTCTAATGAAAAGATTTCTACATTTTCATTGTCCCGAAGTCTGCGCAATAACCTTTTTTCGATTCCACACTCATTAATGAGATAGTACTGTGAAATATGGCGTTTTTTCAATGTCTCCCAGAATCTGTCGTATTTTATCATCACTCAAATTCCTGTCCATTTTGTTCTTGCCATATCTCTATTATGGGTTTAAAATGAAAAACATAACAGGGTGATTATAGTCACCCTATCTGGGAGGACTAAGATATGCGAAAAGGATTAAAAATAGCAGGTTCCACTGTATTTGCAGCTGCATTGTCTTCGTGTCTGTTTTACTGTATGGTAGCAGGGGCGAAATCTGGCGCTGTGGTATATGTGGTCATGGCTGCACTGTTGTCTGTTATTATTTCGGTAACTCTGTGTGCAGGGTTTCATTATATCCGCCATCTTCAGAAGCTTTTGAAGGAGCTCAGTGAGAAGTAGTTTTTATATAAGAAGTAGTAAACAGTGGAAGTACGATTTAGATCGTGTTGTTGTATAAGGGAAACAATAATTCAGAAAGAGCTGGCGACAATAGGTATCAGGAATAATAGAACAGCTGTGATGGATGGAAAATCTGTCAGAGCTGTTCTTTTTGTGCCATAATAAAAAAGGACATAATAAAAAAGGCGCTGGCATTTAAGCCAGCACCCTTTAAAGCAACAGAGCTGTATAAGCGGATTATTTCTCCACCAGAAGTGATTTACCAGTCATCTCAGCTGGCTGCTCCATGCCCATAAGCTGGATCAGAGTCGGGATGATGTCTGCCAGGCAGCCGTTCTCACGAAGAGTATATTTCGGGTCTGCATTAACCAGAATGAACGGTACCGGATTGGTGGTATGAGCAGTATATGGCTCGCCTGTCTCATAGTCTACAAGCTGCTCTGCGTTACCGTGGTCAGCACAGATGAACATCTGTCCGTCAACCTCCTTCAGAGCCTCTACAGCCTTTCCTACGCACTCATCAACAGCCTCAACAGCTTTGATAGCTGCAGCTTCAACACCTGTATGACCAACCATATCCGGGTTGGCGAAGTTGATGATGATCACATCATATTTCTCAGATTTGATTGCTGCAACAAGCTTCTCGCAAACTTCCGGAGCGCTCATCTCTGGCTGCAGGTCGTAAGTCGGAACCTTCGGGGACTTCACAAGGATTCTGTCCTCGCCCTTGTTTGGCTCCTCAACGCCACCGTTGAAGAAGAAGGTTACGTGAGCATATTTCTCTGTCTCAGCGATACGTGCCTGAGTCATGTTGTGAGCTGCAAGGTACTCGCCGAATGTGTTGTGAAGCTGAACCTTGTGGAATGCAACCAGCTTATTTCCAATGGTGTCATCGTAATCTGTGAAGCATACATATGTGAGGTCAAGGCGTTTCTCTCTTGCGAAACCTGTAAATTCGTCATCGCAGAATGCTCTTGTGATCTCACGTGCACGGTCAGGACGGAAGTTGAAAAATACAACAGAATCTTTATCAGAAACAACGGCAACTGGTTTGCCATCTTTCTCAATGACTGTTGGAAGAACGAATTCGTCTGTCTTGCCGTCGTCATAGGATGCCTGTACAGCCTCAGCTGCGTCGGTTCCCTTAACACCCTCGCCCTTGGTAAGTGCGTTGTAAGCAAGCTCAACACGATCCCAGCGGTTGTCACGGTCCATTGCGTAATAACGTCCGGAAACAACACCAATCTCACCTACGCCAAGCTCATCCATCTTCGCCTGGAGCTGCTGGATATATCCTTTTCCGGAAGCCGGAGGGGTGTCACGGCCGTCCAGGAAGCAGTGTACATAAACTTTATTAAGTCCCTCTTTCTTAGCCATTTCAAGAAGACCAAAAAGGTGAGTAATGTGGCTGTGAACACCACCATCAGAAAGAAGACCCATGAAGTGGATCGCGGAATCATTTTCTTTGGCATTCTTCATAGCTGCAAGAAGTGCTTCATTTTTGAAAAAGTCTCCGTCCTGAATTTCTTTGGTGATTCTGGTAAGCTCCTGGTATACGATACGGCCTGCACCCATATTCATATGACCAACCTCGGAGTTACCCATCTGGCCGTCCGGAAGACCTACAGCCAGTCCGCTTGCATTACCTTTTACAAAAGGATATTCAGCCATCAGCTTGTCCATGACAGGTGTGTTCGCTTCGTATACAGCGTTTGCGTCATGTCTTTCATTCAGGCCATATCCGTCAAGAATCATTAAAACCGTTGGTTTTTTGCTCATAATGTGCTCCTTTATATGATAAAATTTCCCTTTTGTTGTTCCTTATATATAGTATCAAAAATCTGGGATTTTTCAATCACAATTTTTTTTATTTCTGGAAACTATTTTTAGCAGTATTTACTATGGGAGTTCTGATGAGAAAGAATTCTGCCTTGGCAGGCTTTTTATATAACAGCTTATTACATAAAAAAGGCACGAACGAATCGTGCCTTTGACTGTATGCTTAAGATAAACATATGTACAATATAAATTTGATTTTTCTAATTACTTCCTATAAACTCGGATAGTCTTTGAAATACGCTTTACCGAAGACTTATTGGAAAGCTCCTGTACCGCTGTCTTAAAGTCACCCTCACGAACCTTGGAAGTGATCACAACAACCTCTGCAAGATGGTCGTCCTGATTCTGGCTGTCTTTCTGGATGATCTGGGCAATGCTTACGTGATATTTGGCGAAAACCTCCGTCATTTCAGCAAGTACACCACAGCGGTCTTCTACATGAAGGCGAAGGAAGTAACGGTTGTAGGTATCTTCCATTTTTTTCACAGGAAGCTGTTTATAGCAGGTGCATCCGATACGGCCGCAGCACCCTGCTTCCATATTGCGCACAATATCAAAAATATCTCCAACTACGGCGCTTGCAGTAGGAAGCTCACCTGCACCCCGTCCGAAGAACATGGCGTCCTCTACAGCATCTCCATGGACAAAGACCGCATTATAGGAATCATTAACGGTTGCAAGAGGATGATCATTTGGAATCAGCATCGGGCAGACGTAAGCTTCTACACCGGACTCAGTATTGCGGGCAACACCAAGAAGCTTGATGGCACAGCCCATCTCTTTTGCATAGCGGATGTCCTTGGCGGAAATTTTTGTGATTCCTTCGATATAAACATCATCAAATACCACTCTGGAATTAAAAGCAACGCTGGCGAGAATAGCCACCTTGCGTCCTGCATCAAGTCCATCAATATCCGCAGTAGGATCCGCTTCTGCATAGCCAAGCTCTGTGGCAAGTGCCAGTGCATCTTTAAATTCCATATTCTCCTGGGACATTTTTGTGAGGATGAAGTTGGTAGTACCGTTTACAATACCCATAACCTCGCTCATGTGGTTGCCTGCCAGGCACTGCTTCAAAGGACGGATAATAGGTATTCCGCCTGCTACAGCTGCTTCAAAGAGAAAATCCACATGGGAAGCTCTGGCTGTGTCCATAAGTTCTTTTCCGTGGACGGCAATCAGATCTTTGTTTGCTGTTACTACGTGCTTGCCTGCGTGAAGAGCATCCAGAATATAGGTTCTGGCAGGTTCGATTCCGCCGATCAGTTCGATTATAATGTCAATGGAAGGATCTGCTTTAATATCCTCCCAGCTATTGGTAAGGACAGCCGGATCATCTACCTTGCCAGCTGCCTTTTCCAGGTTGCGGACAAGTATTTTGCGTATTTTAACCTTGCAGCCGATCTTGGCTGTCATTTCTTCTTCCTGGTTCTTCAGAACCTTGTAAACACCGGTTCCAACTGTTCCAAGCCCAAGCAGGGCTGCGTTTATAACTTTTTCTCCCATGGGGAACTCCCTTCTTAAAAATAGTAGTGCTGCCGTTTGATCGTGGTTCCCGTTCATAGTCTGGCAGCAGATATAAACGTAAGCGCGAAAAAGACAGATGTCTTTCACACGTTAACATTTCGTTATGTGGTTCTTATAGTATGGCAGAAAATGGTTTTTGTCAAGCGCTTAAAATAATACAATCCTATGGACTGCGTTCACAAATAAACACCTCGGGGAACAGCACCTGCTGAATAGTTGCAAAATAATAAAAAAAGGGGCTTGAAAGTAGAAAAAATATCGCCTATAATCCCTCTCAAACGATATTTTTTCTTATGGAGGAAAACTGAATATGCAGACAGATATGACTGTGGGAAAGCCCATGAAAATGCTGTTGAATTTTACTATTCCTGTATTTCTGGGAAATGTTTTTCAACAGCTGTACAGTATGGCAGATGCAGTTATTGTTGGAAAGTTTGTTGGAACCAAGGGGCTGGCAGCGGTAGGCGCTACTGGAACCATTACGTTCCTTATTATTGGATTCCTGATGGGGGTTACAACAGGAGTTACAGTTCTTACCTCTCAAAAGTTTGGAGCAGGAAGAATGGATGAGATGCGTAAGACGGTTGGTAATGCAGCAATTCTTTCTGCTGTGATCGCAGTTGTTATGACTGCAGTAAGCATGTTGGGAATGCACAGGCTTCTTGTATTCATGCATACACCTGAAGATATTTTTGATGGTGCATATGGTTATATTATGATCATCTGTGCCGGAATTTTTACCCAGGTATTGTATAATCTGGTGTCCAGTATCTTAAGGGCACTGGGAAACAGCAAAACGCCTCTTTACTTTTTGATTCTGGCGGCAGGACTGAATATTGTACTTGACCTTGTATTTATTATCTTTTTTCACTGGGGAGCGCCGGGAGCTGCCTGGGCTACCGTTATTTCACAGGGAGTGTCAGGAGTTCTTTGCCTGATTTATATGTGGAAGGCCGTGCCGGAACTAAAGATGAAAAAAGAAGACTGGTATTTTAACCGTGATATTGCCGTAAAACAGATCAGTGTGGGAATTCCCATGGGACTGCAGTATTCCATTACAGCCATTGGAGGCATGATGGTACAGAGTTCTTTGAATATACTTGGCTCTTATGCAGTTGCGGCCTTTACAGCAGGCTCTAAAATTGATAATATCTTTACCCAGGCATTTGTAGCTATAGGAACTACAATGTCTACATATAGTGCACAGAATGTTGGTGCGCGTAAGCTGGACCGTGTGCGTCAGGGGTTCCGGTGTGCAGATGTGATCGGCTGTGCATATGCTGTTGTTGTAGGATTTGTCCTGTTTTTTGTGGGAAAAAGCTTTTCTTATCTGTTTATCTCTGATAATGCAGAGGCGGTGATCCCTATGGTGGATACATATCTTCGCTGTGTTGGAATGTTTATGATTCCCCTTTATGTGGTCAATTGTTACCGTAATGGCTTTCAGGGAATGGGATATGGGCTTCTTCCTATGCTCTCAGGCGTGGCAGAGCTTATTGGAAGAGGTGTGATGGCAGTTGTTGCAGCAGATGCCAGGAGTTATACAATGGCATGCATGGCCAGTCCATTTGCATGGATTGTAGCAACAGTCCTTCTTATTGTACTTTACTTCTATGTGATGAAGGATATGAAGAGAAAATTATGTCTGCAGTGAAAGCCAGGATTACAAATCCGTAAACGTGATTTAATAAAATGAATCTGTTATAGACTGTTAAGGCTGAAAAAAAGGTCGATTGCAATCCGAGTTTCCAGTTTGAAAGGGTAACTTCCACATATTCTTTCGGAAGAATTAACTTTCACGGATAAGCTCTTGGGGTGGAAGTTTGAATTGCAATTAACATTAAAGGGATTCTTTTGAAGGAAATATACATTTTAAGATACAAAATGGAAAATATATGTTATAATGAAACAAGGTTTCGCCATTAGATGGAGAAGCCTTGTTCAAACAGTGTTTTTATCAGAGGAGAGTTTTATACATGAGTAAGGACAACAAGCATACTCAGGGAAGCCCGGGAGACTTTGAAGATAAAATAGATTCGGCTATGGCAGGTCTTGAAGCAGATCTGGACGAGGAATTCCACGGCGCAGACTTTTATGATGAAGATGACCAGGAGAGCGATTTTGATTCCTGGGAGGGGGAAGACGATTCCGATGCAGAAGAACTGGCTGAGCAGGATTCTGAAGAGGAGTATCCAGAGGAAGAAGAGTACGACCAGGATGAGGCAGAGCTGAGCACGGAAGAAGAGGACTTCTGGGACGAGGAAGAGACAGAATCTGAAGAAGAGAATTCAGAGGAAGAAGATTCAGAGAGCGAAGATTCAGAGGACGCTGAATCTGCAGATGAACCGGAAACATCTGAAAAAGAGCTTCAGGTGGAGATTATTCCGCCCTATTCAAATAAAGGCAGAAAGCACCGAAGAAAAGATTCTGCCGGTGCGGCAGCACCTAACCAGCCTGAGAAGCAGACTTCTAAGAAATCTGCCAGACCGTCTCCGAAGCCGGCAGCCAGATCTGCCCGTCCGACGAAGATTTCCTATGTTCCTATTACTGATGAGGAACTGGACGAGAAGATCATCCCTGTTCCCAGGAAGAAGCATAAGGGACTTAAAGTTACGGGAATTGTGGCAGCTATTCTTGCGGTGACAGCAGGATGCGCTTATGGAGCAGTGAGTTACTATTATGCAGACAGATTCTTTGAGGGAACCTATATTAACGGAATCAACTGTTCCAATAAGACTGCCTACGAAACAGAGCAGCTGATTGCAAGCAATGTAGAGGATTATTCCATTGAGATTACCGCGAGGAACCAGGAGCCGCAGGCCATCAGCGGAAACCAGATCAATTACCGCTATGTGTCTGATGGAGAAGTTCTGGATCTTTTGAAGCAGCAGAAGCCATATGAATGGGTAAAAGGGTTCATGGAGACCAGAAGCTATACCACCCAGGAGAATGTGACTTTTGATAAGAGTTTGCTTCAGAGTGAAGTAAAGGAATTAAAGTGTGCACAGGCAGAAAACCAGGTTGAGCCGGAGAATGCATATGTGGCGCTTGAGGGAAGCGAGTTTACCATTGTTCCTGAGACTGAGGGCAGCAAGCTGAAGGTGAAGGAAGCCTATAAAGCGCTGGATACCGCCATTTCCGGAAGCCAGACCTCCATTGATCTGGGAAATACGCCGGATGTATATGCAGTGGCAGCAGTGACCAGCGATGATCCTACCCTTCAGGCCACCAGGGATGCTTATAATAATTATACCAAGGCCAGCATTACCTATACATTTGGAGAGCAGACAGTCACTCTTGACGGAAGCACCCTTAAGGAATGGCTGCAGTTTGATGACAAGGGACAGCTGGTGCAGGATGATGCTTCCTTTACCCAGCATATCAAGGATTTTGTGGCACAGCTGGCAAGTGAGCATGATACAGTTGGAACAACACGTTCCTTTAATACGACCAGTGGCCGTACCGTTTCTGTTTATGGCTCTGCATATGGCTGGAAGATCGATCAGGACGCAGAAGCAGCACAGCTGACAGAAGAGATCCGTACAGGCACTCAGACTACACGGGAACCGGTATATTCCATGAGAGCCAATTCTTATGGATACAATGACATTGGAAGTACCTATATCGAGGTAGATTTGAGTAGTCAGCACATGTACTATTACCAGAATGGCAGCATCATCTTTGACTCTGACATTGTTTCCGGAGATATCCGTTATGATGACAGAGCCACACCTCCGGGAATTTTCACCCTGTATTATAAGAAGAGCCCGGATGTGCTTCGTGGAGAGAAGAAGCCGGACGGCACTTACGAGTACGAAACCCAGGTTACCTACTGGATGCCGTTTAACGGCGGAATTGGTTTCCATGACGCTACCTGGCAGGCATATTTCGGTGGTGACCGCTATACCTACGCCGGATCCCATGGATGTATCAATATGCCGCTGGATGCAGCAGCTACTCTGTACAGCATTATTGATACCAATGTGCCGATCGTGTGCTTCTACTAAAAGATCATTTATCTGACTGGAAAATTGCGGGAATGATTTTTCAAACATGCTCTAGCTGAATGAAAAGGCAGCTGCATGTCTTTGAGGCTGCGGATAGCAGAACAACACAAAAGAAGTGGAGAATAAGTTAATATGAATATGGATTCATTTGATATGATACTGACTATAGCAGCTCTTGTAATGGGAGTTATGCTTCTTACCGGTCATGGAGATATTCTTATGAAAGGCGGAAATGCCGCTGAGCGTAAGAAGCTTTACGATGACAAAAAGGTTCAGCTGGTTTCCGGCGTGACCCTGCTCATTTTCGGAATCCTCACCGGTCTGGATATGGTGATCAAGAGCTATGTGTACGATATCATTTATCTGGCAGCAGTAATTATTATCTTCATTATCATGGTGGTAGTGATTCGCAAGAAATGTAAGAAATAAGATGAAAAAGAAGCACTTGTATATCTGGAAATTGATATACAGGTGCTTCTTTTGTAATCCAGATATTGAGTTGTACTGGAGCCTGTTTGAAAAATCATTCCGGCGATCTGCTGTTGGATAACTGTGTGTCGCATTCTCGTTACTTCAGTAATGAGTTAGACGCACTATTTTTTGAAAAAGCAAGGACTGCTAATAAAAATTTGTATAAATAATTAGAATAATTTCAACAGATCCGCTGGCTTCTCAATCATATAATCCGGTGTATCCACCTGTCCGAATCCATAGGAAGCAAATACAAATGGTACCCCTGCCTCCTGACATGCCTGGTAATCCCCGAAGGTGTCTCCTACATAAACAGGTGCTTTCAGCTGATATTTCTTAGCAATAGAACGGATATTAGCTGCCTTGGCTTCCCCGCTGTCTCCTGGACACAGATGACCGGTGAAGTATTTTCCCAGCCCTGTTTTCTCAAAAACAAGCTCAATATATCCAGCCTGGCAGTTGCTTACTACAAAAAGAGGGTAGCGTTTGTTAAGCTCCTTCAAAGTTTCTTCCAGTCCGTCGTAAACAGGTGCCCCCATCGCACGCAGCAGATCGTGCTCAGCCTGGCAGCAGATATCGATGACCCGAAGCTGCTCCGCTTCAGTCTGTTCTGGAAGGATTGCCTTCGCAATATCCGGGAGAAGTCTGCCAAACAGCCCTTTCAGCTGATCAGCTGTCACACGGACATCAAGATTCTCTTTTTCTAAAGCCTTATTCCACGCCATAGCTACAACGTCGGTGGAATTCCATATAGTTCCGTCAATATCAAAAATAATACTGTCCATTTGAGGTTTTTAGTCCTTTCTGGTGTGCTTAAAATTCTTAAATTGCTTCTTTTCTCATTCTGTTTTGAAATCTGACGGTTTCTATTCTATATAGGAAAATCAAAAAAATCAATCTCCTAATATGGGATTTTTCAATTTTAACTGGCTTTTTGCCGATTTTATGTTATGATAGGAAAGGTGACTGTTGCTTTTGAACTATTGGTCAGTTTTATATTGCAGTGAAATAGTTACATTATTTCTTGAGACTGTCATTGAAGAAAGCCTTTTTCAGACACGTTTTGGGAGTCAGGCAGCAGCACGAGGTGAACTATGAAATACGAAAATATTACAGAAGGCCGTTTCCTGGATCGTCCGAACCGATTTATCGCACATGTGGAGATTGCGGGACAGACAGAGACGGTTCATGTAAAGAACACAGGCAGATGCAGGGAGCTTTTGATTCCTGGTGTTCAGGTTTTTCTGGAAAAGAGCAGTAATCCGGCAAGGAAAACAGCATACGATCTGGTCTGTGTAAATAAAGGCGGACGCCTGATCAATATGGATTCCCAGATTCCCAATAAAGCCGCCCTGGAATGGGTAAGGGCAGGACATCTTTTTCCGGAGGAAGTGCAGGTAACTCCTGAGAAAACTTATGGAAATTCCAGATTCGATCTGTATGCCTGTTCAGATAAGAGAAAGGCTTTTATTGAGGTCAAGGGTGTAACCCTGGAAGCAGACAATATTGCCCGTTTTCCAGATGCTCCTACTGCGAGGGGCGTGAAGCATCTGGAAGAGCTGATCCATTGCATGAGGGAAGGATATGAGGCTTATCTGCTTCTGGTGATCCAGATGAAGGGAATTACAAGATTTGAACCAAACTGGGATACGCACCGGGAATTTGGGGAAACCTTACAGAAAGCGAAAAAGGCAGGGGTGCATATTCTGGCCTATGACTGTCTGGTAGAGCCGGACGGGATGGAAATACAGAATCCAGTGCCTGTGTGTTTGGAGGAAACTAGATGACAGATGAGTTTATACAGCCTCTTCTTGCCTGGTATGATGAGAACAAAAGGATTTTGCCCTGGAGGGATAAGCACAACGCTTATTACACCTGGGTATCCGAGATCATGCTCCAGCAGACCCGCGTGGAAGCTGTAAAGCCCTATTTTGAAAGATTTATCAGGGAACTGCCGGATATCCCGGCCCTGGCAGTCTGTCCGGAGGAAAAGCTGTTAAAGCTGTGGGAAGGTCTTGGATACTATAGCCGTGTGCGGAACATGCAGCTGGCAGCCAGGGAAATGGTAGAAAAATATAATGGCAGACTTCCCGAAGACTTTTCCCTTCTTATCTCGTTAAAGGGGATAGGAAGTTACACTGCAGGAGCTATCGCTTCTATAGCGTATGGCATCCCGGTGCCAGCCGTAGATGGAAATGTTTTCCGTGTAGTCACCAGAATGACGGAAGATTCGGAAGACATTACCAGACCTGCATTTCGCAAAAAGACAGAAAGCGCATTGCAAGAAATTATCCCGAAAGACCGTCCAGGTGATTTTAACCAGGCAATGATGGAGCTTGGAGCAGTAGTGTGCGTCCCCAACGGACAGCCCAAATGCGACCTTTGTCCGGTGAGAGGCTTTTGCCAGGCGGGACTTCACGGCACTATGGAAAAGTTTCCGGTGAAAGCACCAAAGAAGCCAAGAGTGGTGGAAGAGCGAACCGTTCTGGTTATTCAGGATGGAAGCTGCACTGCGATCCGCAAGCGGCCGCCGAAAGGCCTCCTTGCCGGATTATACGAGCTTCCCAATACAGAAGGATACCTGAACCGTGAGGAAGCCCTGGAATACGTGAAAGAGCTTGGCGCAGAGCCCTTATATATAGAAGAACTGCCGGAGGCCAGGCATATTTTTTCCCACATTGAGTGGCGGATGAAAGCGTACCGGATCCGCGTGTCCTCCCTGGAGCAGACACATGTCCCGGGAATTCTTTTTGCAGATAAAAAAGAATCAGAGAGAAACTACGCCATACCTTCTGCGTTTGGCGCTTATGAAAAATATATGTAACGGTTCTGCTGGCGTTTTTGAGAACATAACTCAAAGAAAAAAAGAAAAATACATCGCAAGGTGCGTAATTTTAAAATACAGAATCGTTACACTACATGAGGAGGAAAATAAATGAAATTACTGAGTATAGCAATTCCATGTTATAATTCTGAAGCTTATATGGAGAACTGCATCAAATCCCTTTTACCAGGCGGAGATGAAGTAGAGATCCTTGTAATTGACGATGGATCCAAGGACAGAACAGCCGAGATCGCAGATGAATACCAGGAGAAATATCCAGGCATTGTCCGCGCCATCCATCAGCCAAACCTTGGCCACGGCGGCGCTGTAAACACCGGCATCCACAATGCCCAGGGTCTCTATTTTAAGGTTGTAGACAGCGATGACTGGGTAAATGAAGAATCCTACAAAGAGATCCTGAAAACTCTGGAAGAGCTGGTAAAAGGCTCCAAAACAGTTGACCTTCTCATCAGTAACTTTGTATACGAGAAACAGGGTGCGACCCGCAAGAAGGTTATGCAGTACCGTCACTGCCTGCCAGTGAACCAGATTTTCACCTGGAATGAAGTAGGTCACATGCCAAAGGGAAAATATCTTCTCATGCACTCCATGATCTACCGCACCCAGCTTCTCCTTGAGTGCAACCTGACTCTGCCGGAGCATACCTTCTACGTAGATAATATTTTTGCCTTTGATCCGCTGCCGTATGTACAGAACATGTACTACCTGGATACCAATTTCTACCGTTACTTTATCGGCCGCGATGACCAGTCCGTAAACGAGACAGTTATGATCCGCAGAATCGACCAGCAGCTCCGCGTAAATAAACTGATGGTAAATTCCTACACCAGCTGCGGCAGCATGAATAAACGCACCAGAGCCTACATGATCAGTTATCTGGATATTATTACTACCATTTCCTCCATTATGCTGATCCGCTCCGGCACAAAGGAAGCTCTCGACAAGAAGAAGGAGCTTCTGGAATATATCCGCTCCACGAACCGTGCCCTCTACGGAAAACTTCGCCACAGCCTCATGGGTAACTTCATGAACCTTCCAGGCCGCGGCGGACGTAAGGTGTCTGTAGCTGCATACAAGCTTTGCCAGAAGTTCTACGGATTTAACTGATTAATGATCAGGGCGCTCTGGAGACTGTTTGAAAAATCATTCCTGCAATCTGTACGCCCCACTTTGCAGCATATTTTATCTATATTCGGTTGTCGCCGCTCGTATTTTTGTTAAAAAAAACGCGCCTTCCCATTTCTGGAAGTGCGCGTTTTGTTTAATAATGTTTCCTGCGATTATTCCGTCCAATTCTCTCTACTGCCATGCCACTTGCTTCTTCTCCTGCCTTCTGCGGATAGAAAAACAGATATCCAAACAGCGCCAGCGTAGCACCACAGCACACATCAATTACGGAATGCTGCTTCAGGAACATAGTAGACATGATAATAAGTAATGTAAGAACCAATGATCCATACCTTACCCCTTTGTGGTCTCTCAGCGCCTCACAATTGGTAAGTGACATATGAACTGCCAGAGAATTAAATACATGAATACTTGGCAGAACATTGGTCGGTGTATCCGTCCGATACAGCCATCTTACCATATCTGTAAACACGTTTTCCCTTGGAAACTCCGATGGTCTTAAGTGCAGTACATTTGGATATGCATAAGACACGATCAGGAAAACAGTCATACCCATCATCATATTGAAAATCAACTGATAATATTCTTTTTTATTCTTGTTCCTGAAGATAAAGTATAAAACTGTGAGAATCTGATACGGAAACCATAATAGATAGGGGACAATAAAATACTCACAAAATGGTATGTAATCATCAAAAACAGTGTCGATCACATGAAATCCCCATACCGGCCTGCACTCCAGATACTCAAAAAAAAGCATATAAACAATGGCATACGCAAGTATGATCAGACCATGCCTGTATTTTTTTATAAATTGTACCAAGTCTTTTTCACTCCTTTTCCAATCTGGGTTACCGGTCTTGTAATTCCGGATCCCCCAAATCGTGAGAGATTATACCACAGGTAAAATGATTTTTAAAGAGCTTTTTTCAATGGAAACTGTTAAATCTTCGCGAATTCCGCCAGATTCCCCGTCAATATGAATGGGAAGAGCGGACGCACTATGTACATGGATATCGCTGCAGGTGAGAATATGTATTCCCCTGATGCCCACATGCTTTCCGAAAAAAGCAGTAGGCAGGCAAAATAAAAGCTTTATCTTACGGATACCTTCCACAAGGATCACGTCCAGAAGCTGGTCGTCAGGCTGAGCATCCGGGCAGAACTTAAAACCGCCGCCTTCATATTTCTGATTCATAACCGCTGTAAAATATACGTGGTCATAGGAAAAAGTATTCTCTCCATCTAGGGTCACTGTCATTTTTCCTGGATTAATAAAAATCAGCTGCTTCAATGCAATGAAAAGATAAATCAGCTTTCCCAGCCCAAGACGATTGAATATCTTCTTTAAGGGCGTTGCCAGAACCTCCTGGCATACGCCGGCGTCATATCCGATTCCCGTGCTGATACCGAATCGGGACTTCTTATTATTGCGGAGCAGGTAAGGAACATCCATTTTGCTGATATGCTCTGCCTTTAGGATATATTCCAGTGATTCCATTGGATCAAAAGGGAGTCTCATGCTTCTGCAGAAATCATTGCCAGAGCCGGTTGGAATGTATCCGAAGACTACCCGGTCAAAATCGGTGATGCCGGTGAGCACCTCGTGAATGGTGCCGTCACCTCCCACTGCAATGATATATACAGGCTCAGATTCAGTGCCAAGAGCACAGGCATCAGAAGCAATCTCTGCGGCATGTCCGGAATATCTTGTAAGGCAGTACTGGAAATCAATTCCCCGAAGCATAAGCTGCTGATGAATTTCATTCCAGATGGAACGTCCCCTGCCAGAGCGGGAATTGGGATTAACAATAAAATAATACATAACTTCTCCTAGGTTTTTAGAACATGTTTGCAAAATCTCCCATAAATTGTGAAGCACATATCAGGGAAAGTATTTGGGGGCATGCTCTGTGGCAAAGAACCTGAAGCCTTGCGATGTAGATTCTCTGTCTTTTATGGTTACATAATAGCATTGGTGGGATCGTTTTACAAATTAATTTTAACAAAATATTCTTAAAAATTTCTGAAGTGTGTTATAATGTAACTATTCCTTAACAATTATGGAGAGGATTTCACTGTTTGCTTAAGCAGACATCATCAAATACGAAAATAATCAGGAGTGTATACATGAAATCACTTGTAATTGCGGAAAAACCGTCCGTTGCCAGAGACATTGCCCGTGTTCTTGGCGCAAACCAGAAAAATGGTGGTATTCTCGAAGGCAAAAACTATGTAGTAACCTGGGCACTTGGACATCTTGTAACCCTGGCTGACCCGGAAGAATATGACAGAAAGTATGAAAAATGGGAAATGGCGACCTTGCCCATGCTCCCCAAGGAGATGAAGCTGGTAGTCATCCGCCAGACAGGCAGGCAATTTTCCGTAGTAAAGACTCAGCTTTTCCGAAAAGATATTGGAGAAATCATTATAGCCACAGATGCAGGACGGGAGGGTGAACTTGTTGCCCGCTGGATTCTGGAAAAAGCAGGCTGCCATAAGCCAATTAAGAGACTGTGGATTTCCTCAGTCACAGATAAAGCAATTAAAGAAGGCTTTGCCAATCTGAAAGACGGGCATGACTATGATAATCTTTACCGTGCAGCTGTTGCAAGGGCAGAAGCAGACTGGCTGGTGGGAATGAATGGTACCAGAGCTCTCACCTGTAAATACAACGCCCAGCTTTCCTGTGGCAGGGTGCAGACCCCCACCCTTGCCATGATCGCAAAGCGCGAAGAAGAAATCCGCAAATTTGTGCCAAAAGAATATTATGGTATTTCTCTGGAGACCCAGGATGTGAAATGGACCTGGAGAGATGAGAAAACAAAGAGCTTCCGTACTTTTTCCAGGGAAAGGGCAGAGCAGATCAAAGGCAGGCTGGAGAACGCTGCTCTTGAAATAACCAGTGTAGAGAAAAAAGCAAAAAAGACTATGGCCCCGGGCCTGTATGACCTGACAACTTTGCAGAGGGAAGCCAACCTGAAATATGGTTTTTCTGCAAAAGAGACCCTGAATATTATGCAGCGCCTTTACGAAAATCACAAAGTACTCACATATCCCAGAACCGATTCCCGATACATTGGAAAGGACATTGTTCCTACTATTAAGGAAAGACTGAAGGCCTGCGGAATCGGTCCGTACAGAAAGCTTGCTGGCGCACTTATGAATAAGCCTGTGCAGGTGAATGGAAGTTTTGTGGATGATAAGAGGGTCAGTGACCACCATGCGATCATTCCGACAGAACAGTTTGTTCAGCTGGACCACATGACAAATGAAGAACGGAAGATTTATGATATGGTTGTCCGTCGTTTCCTTGCAGTTCTTTATCCTGCAAGCCAGTATGAGCAGGTGACCATGGAGGCGAAAGCGGCAGGAGAAACTTTTGCAGCCAGCGGCAAAGTGATAAAGAGCATGGGCTGGAAGGAAGTTTACGAAGACGGAGCAGATGATGATTTGGAAGATGAGGCGGATGATGAGAAAAAACTGAAAGACCAGCGTCTTCCGGAGATGAAAACCGGAACCAGACTAAAGATTTTGAAAACTTCCTTAAATACAGGAAAAACAAAACCGCCAGCAAGATTCACAGAGGCAACTCTTCTTGCAGCTATGGAAAATCCGGTGAAATTTATGGAGACAAGAGATAAAGAAGCGGTGAAAACCCTGGGAGAGACTGGGGGGCTTGGAACCGTTGCCACAAGAGCAGACATTATTGAGAAACTTTTCCATTCCTTTATGATGGAGAAAAAAGGCAATGAGATCCATATTACCTCAAAGGCAAAACAGCTTCTGGAGCTGGTGCCGGAAGACCTGAAAAAGCCTGAGCTCACGGCTGACTGGGAGATGAAGCTTTCCCAGATTGCAAAAGGCAGGATACGTCAGGGGGATTTTCTTCACCAAATCCGTGACTATACCTGTGAAATTATAGATGAGATCAAGAACGGGGAGGGCACGTTCCGCCACGACAATCTTACCAACAAAGTATGTCCGCAGTGCGGCAAAAAACTTCTGGCTGTCAATGGAAAAAACAGCAAAATGCTGGTATGCCAGGACCGTGAGTGCGGTTACCGTGAAACGATTTCCCGCACTACTAATGCCCGTTGTCCGAAATGCCATAAACGTATGGAAATGTATGTGAAAGGTAAGGAAGAGATATTTGTCTGCCAGTGTGGTTATAAGGAGAAGCTTTCCGCGTTCCAGGCAAGACGCCAGAAAGAGGGCGCAGGAGTAGGCAAGCGTGATGTGCAGAACTATCTGCGCAGGCAGCAGAAGGAGGCAAATGAGCCGGTGAATAATGCTTTTGCACAGGCATTGTCTGGAATTAAGCTGTAAATACAGAGGATAGATAATACGGAGATGCTGTTGATGGCAGCATGTTATATTACTGTTCACTGGCAATGTTCCGCGAGACGTTTTTTGTGAATATCGTTTACAGAAAAAACGGGAATCTCAGCGGGAAATCATGGGAATGCATGATTTCTGTGCATCGCAAAGTGAACCGTAACCTTGTTTGTCCACAAAAAAATAAAAGAAAGAGGAATTTGCATATGCGCCGAGAAGTATCTTTGGAAGAGATTTCCGACGGAAGACTTTATGAATTAAACGATATGGTAAAGGCAGACTGCCAGGATTGTGCAGGATGTCATGACTGCTGTGAGGGAATGGGGGATTCAGTTGTGCTGGATCCTATGGATGTGTACCGTCTGTGCACGAATCTGGGAAAAACACCGCAGGAACTGGTAAGCACCGGGCTGATCCAGTTCGATGCCATGGATGGGAATATTCTGCCTCATCTTTGCATGAGTGGAAAAAACCAATGCTGTGTTTTCCTGAATGAACAGGGACGGTGCAGCATCCATGACTTCCGTCCTGGTTTCTGCAGACTTTTCCCATTGGGACGTTTCTATGAAAATGGAGGATTTAAGTATTTTCTGCAGATCCATGAATGTAAGAAGACAAGCCGGAGCAAGATCAAGGTAAAGAAATGGATCGACACTCCGGATCTTCGCCAGTATGAAAAGTTTGTAGCTGACTGGCATTATTTTTTGCTGGATGTGCAGGAGGTTCTTTATAATGCCACAGATGCCCAGCTGATCAAAAATCTGAATTTATATGTGGTGAATCGTTTTTATATGAAAACATATGAAGTGGACAGAGATTTCTATGAGCAGTTTGAAGAAAGACTGACAGAAGGAAAGCAGCTGTTAAGTCTGGCATAATTGAATAGAAAAACTCCCGGAACACTTGAGCCTGTTTGAAAAATCTTACAGAAAGCTTTTTCAGACACGCTCTAGAGCGCCCGGGAGTCTTTTATTTTTAGATTGCAGTATTCCATTAGAAGCTTTGGGAGGGACTATGGTGTCTGCGCACTAAAAATCAGAAATATATATCAAATGTTAAGTGAAAATCAAATTGTTGAAAAGTAGTCCGTATAATAGAATACACGAATTTCTCCATTTTGGCAAGAGATTTTTTGTAAAAAACTAAGAAATGCCAAGATATATAAAAAATAAGATAGTTACTGGTCACAAAGTGAACAATAATACAAGACAATGCTGCATTATGAAACAGGCCAACTCATTCTGGACATTAGAGAAAAATGTTGTTATAGTAGATAAGAGAAATTAGAGAAATATATCCCTTTAAATACACAGGAAAGAGGAAAAAGCTATGCCAGTATTTGATTTCAGCGGTGCTTCTGCAAGTAAAGCGGAGGCAAAGTGTACTTACACAACATTTCACAGCAGCCATACGAAGCCTTCACCGGAGCAGCCGATCATGGTGCTTGACAATAAAGAGAGACAGTGGAAACATCATTCCTGCGGTGTGTTTACCAATCCGGTAAACCGTACTGCTTTTGATTTTAAGGAAGAAGACGGTAACCATACAGCAGATGTGGTGAAAATTGATTCCAGATTTACCAGTCTTTTGAAATGGCTGGGAGACAGCAGGATCAATGTACGTTTGTCTGGTACTAACAGGGAGGACGGATATGCGGTATACCGCATTCGCGAAACTGCTTTTGGCGGCGGCACAAAGCTTTCCGCAGAGGATGGCTTTCTGCAGTTTATGATCGAGAGACTTCTGGAGAGTAATGCACCTGCTGAGGCAGAAGAGGATGAGGAACAGGAGGAAAACGGTGATGAGATGAAACTTACCAGCATTCAGAGCATTACCGATTTTATGACCTGCGCAGGCAAAACACTGCCGGATAATATCAGACTCTGGACCAGAAGAAATCTGGCAGTGGCAAGATCCAGTGAAGTTTCCCAGGAAGAGCGCCATCATGCGCAGAGGGCTCTTTCTATTATGTTGAATATCCAGTGGAAGAACAATTATTTTGAAGCAATCGATCCTGTTGAGGCAAGGAGAATCCTGGATGAAGAGCTTTATGGAATGGAGCGTGTGAAACAACGTATTATCGAGACGATTATCCAGATCAACCGTACACATACCCTTCCGGCCTATGGACTTCTTCTGATCGGACCTGCCGGTACTGGCAAATCCCAGATAGCCTATGCAGTTGCAAGAATCCTGAAACTTCCGTGGACTACGCTGGACATGAGCTCAATTAACGACTCCAAGCAGCTTACCGGAAGCCCCCGTATTTACGCAAATGCAAAGCCCGGAATTATTATGGAGGCATTTTCCATGGCTGGTGCCTCTAATCTGGTATTTATTATTAACGAGCTTGATAAGGCAAATTCCGGCAAAGGAAATGGAAATCCGGCAGATGTACTTCTTACGCTTCTGGACAACCTTGGATTTACAGATAACTATATGGAGTGTATGATCCCAACTGGTGGTGTGTATCCAATTGCTACTGCAAATGACCGTGACCAGATCAGTGCACCGCTGATGTCAAGATTCGCAGTAATTGATATTCCGGATTACACAGCTGAGGAGAAGAAAGTAATCTTTTCCAGATTCTCTCTTCCGAAAGTTCTTAAGAGAATGCATATGGAAGAGAGTGAGTGCATTATCACAGAGGGTGCGCTGGAGGCAATCATCCAGCGTTATTCCAATACTTCAGGCATTCGTGATCTGGAGCAGGCAGCAGAGCACATTGCGGCAAATGCACTGTATCAGATCGAGGTCAACCATGTAGAGAAGGTAGAGTATACCAGAGAGAGGGTGGAGGAACTGCTGAAATAGTAAAACATTACATATGATAACAATATTTGCGAAATAAGAATGAAACAAGAATATACACGAGAAAAATATAACAGGAGTGATAAAATGGAATTCTGGGACATCTATGATATTAACAAGAGACCTACCGGCCGTACCATGAAACGAAACGACTGGTGTTTAAAGGACGGAGAATACCATCTCACCGTACTTGGAGTAGTGGCAAGACCAGATGGTACGTTTCTCATTACCAAACGTGTGCTGACAAAAGCCTGGGCACCAGGCTGGTGGGAAGTTTCCGGCGGTGCAGCACAGGCAGGGGAATCCTCTTATGACGCTGTACTCCGCGAAGTGAAAGAGGAGACAGGTCTTGACGTAAGCAGTGCGCAGGGCGGCTATCTTTTTACTTACAAAAGAGAGAATCCCGGGGAGGGAGATAACTATTTCGTAGATGTTTACCGCTTTGTGCTGGATGTGAAAGAAGAAGATCTACACCTTCAGGAAGAAGAGACAGACGGCCACATGTTTGCCACCCTGAATCAGATCAAGGAATTTGCAGCCCAGGGAAAATTCCTGCACTATGACAGTATTCAGGCTGCCTTTGAGAATCTGTAGATTTATTATATATTCTGCAGGAAATAACTGTGATATGCAGGGGGATTTTTTTAACGAATTCTGATGAAATGGGAATATTAATTAGAGCGTGCTGGTCAGACTGCGAGCAGTACAATTCTGTTAAGGGTATGTAAAATATAATTGAGATAAAAATAGTTTCTTGTAATTTGAAGAAAGGTGTATTATAATAAGCAACGAAATCTGAATAAAGACCAGGGGAGTTTCAATTGAGAAGCTGAGAGTAAGGTAGTCCTTAGACCCTTTTAACCTGTTGGATCATGCCAGTGTAGGAAGTGTTTAACGATGTAATTAGGAGCATTTGTCTGGATGGCAGGTGCTCTTTTTTCATACTGACTGACAGAGCCTGTTCAGTTCCGTCACAGTTTCAAGAATGGTTCTTATTCGATTTTTAACGCAAAGTCCTGTTTATGGGACAGAAAATAGGAGGAAAAGAAAATGAACGCAAGTGTAGCAATTCAGGTACTGCCAAATGTACAGGATGAAGAGGAAGTTATTCGCATTGTAGACGAGGTGATCGCCTACATCAGATCCACTGGTCTGAACTATTATGTAGGACCATTTGAGACCACCATTGAAGGTGATTACGACCAGCTGATGGATATTGTAAAAGAGTGTCAGCATGTAGCTGAGCGCGCAGGCTGCAAGGCTATGAGCGTATATGTTAAAATTGCATATAAACCAGAAGGGGATGTACTTACCATTGAAAAGAAAGTTACCAAACATCACCAGTAAGATACCTCCAATTGCAGCCATGGCCGTGATTCTGCTTGGCTGGGAAGTGGTAAGCATTTCGGGAATTGTTCCCTCCTACATGCTTCCCTCTCCGGTAGCAGTGCTGACAGCCCTGTTTGTCGATCTGCCAACCATACTTTTCCATGCGAAATTCACTTTGCTGGAATCCTTTTACGGACTTCTCATTGGAATCGCGCTGGCATTTGTGTTTGCAACTATGATGGATCGGTTCCGTGTAATGGATCAGGCATTTTATCCGATCATGATCATTACGCAGACCATACCGACCATTGCCATTGCGCCAATTCTGGTGCTTTGGATGGGATTTGGAATGGCACCGAAGATCACTCTGGTTGTGATCACCACTTTTTTCCCAATTACAATCGGACTGCTGGATGGATATAAAAGTGTGGATCCGGATGCCATTCGTCTGATGAAGGCCATGGGAGCCAGCCGGGCACAGATTTTCCGCCATGTGAAATTTCCAGGTGCTTTGCCCCAGTTTTTTTCCGGGCTGAAAATATCTGCTTCCTATGCAGTTGTAGGAGCAGTTGTTTCTGAGTGGCTGGGTGGATTTAACGGACTTGGTGTTTATATGACCCGTGTAAAAAAAGCATATTCTTTTGATAAAATGTTTGCAGTCATTATCTTCATTGTGATCATCAGCCTTTTACTTCTTCTGGCAGTAAATATTGTCAGCCGGATCACAATGCCATGGCTGCAGGTAGAAAAGGAGAAAAATAATGAATAAGAATCTGAAAAAAGTAATCGCACCAGTTGCAGCGGCAGCTATGGTGCTTGCAGTTCCTACAGGTGTATACGCAGAAGATGGTGCACAGGAGAAAATCACATTCTGCCTGGACTGGACACCGAATACCAACCACACCGGACTTTATGTAGCACAGGCAAAAGGCTACTACGAAGAAGCTGGTCTTGATGTAGAAATCGTTCAGCCACCGGAAAATGGTGCAGCCCTTATGTGCGCAGCAGGTCAGGCTCAGTTTGCAATCGAAGCCCAGGATACCATGGCTGCTTCCCTTGCACTTGACGAGCCTCTTGGAATCACAGCAGTTGCAGGAATCATTCAGCACAACACCTCCGGAATCCTTTCCCGAAAAGGTGACGGAATTGACAAACCAGCCGGACTTACCGGAAAAACCTATTCCACATGGGATTCCCCAATCGAGCTTGCTATGCTGGAAAATGTTGTAAATGGTGACGGTGGAGATTTCAGCCAGGTTACCCTGATCCCTAATGATATTACAGATGAGCCAGCAGCACTTGCTGCCAAGCAGACGGATGCCATCTGGGTATTCCAGGGCTGGGGCGGAATCAATGCTGACGTAGAAGGTGTAGATTGCGACTATTTTGCATTCTCTGATATCAATCCTGTATTTGACTACTACACACCGGTTATCATTGCAAATAACGACTATCTTGCTGAGAATCCGGATCAGGCGAAAGCATTTATGGAAGCAACTGCAAAGGGATATGAGTTTGCAGCAGAGAATCCGGATGAGGCAGCACAGATCCTCATTGACGGCGATAATACAGGCTCTCTGAAAGATGCTGAAGATCTTGTAAAGAAGAGCCAGGAATTCCTTTCCACAAAATACATTGACGATGCAGAAAGCTGGGGCGTAATTGATGCAGACAGATGGAATGCATTCTACAAATGGCTGTATGAGAACCAGCTTTGCGACAAGGATCTTACTGGAGTCGGATTTTCTAACGAGTATCTTCCACAGTAAGGAATGAAAGAGAAAGAAATTAACGCATAGAGCTATTCTGTCAGGCAAATTTACCCCAATTTTTGCGGAAAATGGAACTGGTTATGGAAGTAGCGCTGTGTATAAGGAACGAATATGTCATCAGAACAAAATAAAGTAATTTTACGAGCAGAACATATTTCAAAAACATACGGTGAAAAAAAGGTTTTGGAGGACATTTCCATTCATCTGGAGCAGGGGGAGCTGGTTTCCCTTCTGGGAGTCAGCGGTTCCGGAAAGACCACATTGTTCAATGTGCTTTCCGGTATTATCCCACCTGATGAAGGAAAGGTCTATCTGAAAGATCAGGATGTGACTTCCACACCTGGAAGCATCAGCTACATGCTGCAGAAGGATCTTCTCCTTCCCCACAAGAAAGTGATCGACAATGTAGCACTTCCCCTTGTACTGAAAGGCGTGAAGAAAGCAGAAGCCAGGGAAAAGGCCAATCCGCTTTTTGCAGAATTTGGTCTGGAAGGCACCCAGTATCAGTATCCAAGCCAGCTGTCCGGTGGTATGCGTCAGCGTGCGGCTTTGCTTCGAACCTATTTAAGTTCCAGCGGAGTTGCCCTTCTGGATGAGCCTTTCAGTGCACTGGATACATTGACAAAGGCCAGCGTGCATAAATGGTATCTGGAAGTTATGCAGCATATTGATCTGTCTACCTTGTTTATCACCCATGATATTGATGAGGCCATTCTTTTGTCCGACCGGATTTACATTCTGAACGGAACTCCGGGAACCATCAAAGATGAGATCGTGATCCAGGAGAGAAAACCCAGGGCAGCGGATTTTGCATTGTCAGAAGAATTTTTGGAATATAAGAGACGGATTATCAGTAAGCTATAGTTTTTTTGGTTGATGAAAATAAAACTTCCCGGCAGGTTTCATACTTTTGAGTTTGAGCGCTCAGAAGCAGAAGCCTGCCGGGATCTTTTTATATAAAATATCCAGTTGACTTGCTATTGTGAAGCGGACACAAAAATGATACTATTAGTACTATAACTAAGAAGGAGAAAAGTGTAGGATGAGGAAAAATGAAAAAAGAAATGGAAAAGCACTGCTTCCTATAGTAGTGTTTGTTGTTTTGTATCTGGGGCTTGGCATATTATTTGAGTATGGTCTGGATATCGAGATGGGATTTTATAAAATTCCCGTTGTCGTTATATTTCTGGTTGCATTACTTGTTGCCTGTATACAGAACCGCGAGCTTAAATTGGATGATAAGCTGGAAGTTATGGGGATGGGAATCAGTGATCCTAACATTATTACAATGATCATAATTTTTATGCTGTCAGGTATTTTTGTAGGTATAGTCGGAAGAACATCTGCAAACAGTGTTGCATATTTTATTTTGTCACTGGTTCCGCCTCAGTTTGCAGTTGTTGTGCTTTTTGTGGTCAGCTGTTTTGTTTCTCTTGCAATGGGTACCTCTGTAGGAACAATTACGCTGATCGTTCCAATTGGAGTTGCAGTGGCAAGAGTATCCGGATTTGCACTGCCGGTTTGTATTGGTTCCGTCATGAGCGGCGCCATGTTTGGAGATAATCTGTCATTTATATCAGACACAACCATTGCTGCATGTAATGGACAAGGCTGTGAAATGAAAGATAAATTTAAGGAGAATTTCTTTATTGCACTGCCAGCTGCCATTGCCAGCATTATTATTCTGCTGGTTTTGTCTGTTAAAAATTATAATGGTGGATTCATCGAAGAAAAATATGATTTAATACAGATCATTCCTTATATTCTGGTTCTTATAGGTGGAATCATCGGATTTAATGTATTTTTCGTGCTGATTACAGGTATTCTAAGTGGCTCAGTTATTATGATTGCAACAGGAATGATAGCACCCACAGACCTGATCGGAAATATGGGAACTGGTGCTGCAGGGATGTTTGAAACCAGTATGGTTGCGATTCTGGTAGCTGCAATCTGTGCCCTGATCAAGGAGTACGGTGGATTTTCCGCTTTATTATACTGGATAAAGAAAGTGTTTAAAGGAAAAAAAGGCGGACTTTTGGGAATGGGATTGTTGGTTGGGTTAATGGATATTGCAACTGCCAATAATACAGTTGCGATCGTTATGGCGAACCCGATTGCAAAGGAAATGTCAAAGGATTACGGTATCAGCGCCAGAAAAGCTGCTTCTATCCTGGATACATTTTCCTGTATTTTTCAGGGGATTTTACCATACGGAGCGCAAATGCTGGTTGCTGTTTCTGCTGCAGCCAGTTTAGGAGAAGTGGTCAGCGCATTTGATATACTTCCAATGCTGCTGTATCCTTATATGTTGTTGCTTAGTTCACTTGTTTTTATATCTACTATGAAAGTTACGGATGGCAGACAGTGAATGCTTAAAAATCTTTTTAGAAAGTGATGAGATAAAAATGCAGACATATACATATGTTTCAAAAGGAAAATTTGAATTAATGGAAAAGCCTAAGCCTGTGCTTATAGATGACAGGGATGCTATTGTAAAGGTAACTCTTGCCAGCATCTGTTCAAGTGACCTTCATATCAAACATGGAAGTGTTCCACGTGCGGTTCCGGGGATAACAGTTGGTCATGAGATGGTAGGAATTGTAGAAGAAGTTGGAAGTGGTGTAACAAATGTGAGACCGGGAGACAGAGTAACGGTAAACGTGGAAACTTTTTGTGGGGAATGCTTTTTCTGTAAAAAAGGCTATGTTAATAATTGCACGGATAAAAATGGGGGCTGGGCTCTTGGCTGCCGCATAGACGGAGGTCAGGCAGAGTACGTGCGGGTGCCTTTTGCAGATCAGGGGCTTAACAAAATTCCGGATGAGGTTACTGACAGGCAGGCTTTGCTGGTAGGAGATGTTCTGGCTACAGGCTATTGGGCGGCACATATTTCCCAGATTACAGAAGATGATACGGTGCTGATCATCGGAGCCGGTCCTACCGGAATCTGTACGCTGCTTTGTGTGATGCTGAAGAAACCGAAGCGGATCATTATGTGCGAAAAAGACGAAAAGCGTATTGGCTTTATTAAGGAACATTATCCGCAGGTTCTTACTGTATCACCAGAAGAATGCAAGAAGTTTACGTTGGCTAACAGTGAGCATGGAGGAGCAGATGTGGTTCTTGAGGTTGCAGGAGCGGAAGCTACATTTCGTCTGGCATGGGAATGCGCAAGACCAAATGCAATTGTGACTGTGGTAGCACTTTATGATAAAGCCCAGATACTGCCTCTTCCGGATATGTACGGCAAGAATCTTACATTTAAAACCGGCGGAGTGGATGGCTGTCACTGCGAGGAAACACTGAAGCTGATTGCAGAAGGCAGGCTTGATACAGAGCCTTTGCTCACACATACTTATCCGCTTTGCAGAATTGAGGAAGCGTATGAGCTCTTTGAAAATAAGAGAGATGGAGTGATCAAAGTAGCTGTGGAATGCTAAAATTGTGCAATAGTAATGATTCGTATATTGTGAAGCGGGCACAAAAATGATACTATCATTATATAAAGAAGCAGGAGGTAAGTACGTGATGAAGAAACTTACAACAGCAAAAATATGGCAGTTTGCAGCAGGTCAGTTTGGATGGGCAATGTTGTCCGGAATCATTTCAAACTGGCTTGTGTATTTTTATCAGCCAGATGAAACCGCCATCAGCCAGGGGCAGAACGTATTTATTCCACAGGGACTGGTGGTGCTTGGCATTTTCACTATTATTGGAGGAATCACAGCCTTCGGGAGAATTTTTGATGCTTTTACAGATCCTATGATCGCGTCCTGGTCGGACCGGTGTACAGCCAAAGATGGACGGCGAATTCCATTCCTGAAATGGGCGTCCTTGCCTCTGGCACTTTCCACAGTGCTGGTGTTCTGGTCCCCGATTAATGAGAAAAGCTGGCTCAATGCAGCGTTTTTGCTGGTGATGGTTCTGGCCTATTACCTTTCCATTACAGCTTATTGCACACCGTATAATGCCTTGATTCCGGAGCTGGGACATACTCAGCAGGAGCGGCTTAACATTTCTACGGTGATTTCCTTTACATTCATTGCAGGAACTGCAGTTGCATACCTGGCACCAACTATCTGGGGTGCATTTATCCCGGCATTTGGACGTGTTGGCGCCATCCGTGTCACCTTCACGCTGATGGCAGTGGTGGCATTTATCTGCATGCTGATACCGGTATTTTGCATTCGGGAAAAGGATTACGTGGACACAGTTCCAGCAAAAGAGTCTGCTTTTCGCTCCCTGACTGCTACGTTTAAGAATGGAGAATTTTGTAAATTTGTGGGCTCCGATATTTTTTACTGGATCGCCCTTACCATGTTTCAGACAGGTCTGCCTTTCTTTGTGACCAGCCTTCTGAAGCTGCCGGAGACGATGACAACCCTGTATTTTGTGGGGATGACAGCATTGTCTTTGGTATTTTACATTCCGGTAAATAAGCTTACCCCGAAACTGGGTAAGAAAAAGATGATTCTATTTGCATTTGCTGTATTCAGTTTGGCTTATTTCTATACAGGATTTATGGGAAAAATGAGCTTTATTCCGGAAACCGTACAGGGATTGATCCTGACGGTGGTGGCAGCGCTGCCGATGGCAATTTTTGGAATTTTGCCCCAGGCGGTTGTGGCAGATATCGCCCAGAGTGATTCCATCACATCCGGAAGCAACCGGGAAGGAATGTTTTATGCGGCAAGAACCTTTGCATTCAAACTGGGCCAGAGTCTTTCCATGCTGATCTTTACTGCTGTTTCTACGATTGGAGCAGGAGAGGGAACTGGTTATAGAATCGCAGCCTTTGGCGCAGCGGTGTTTTGTATGGTGGGCGGAATTATTCTGGTGTTTTATAATGAGAAGAAGATTAATGGGATTATTGGGGGATAGTAATAAAGTATTAAGACTCTCGTAAATTGTAACACATGTCGCAGTACACCTTTTTCAAAGATACTTTTGAATGAGTTGTGTTATCAGGAATGTGTGAATCGTGATGATTGTTTTTTATGATTTTATAAGCTGCTTGTAAGGGGAGTTTTGAAATGAAAATAATACAGGAAAACGAATATTTAGATGCTGTGAAAAATGAGGTGGAACCTTATTTAAAGGCTCATTGCCGGGATGGGTACATTCCGGGAGCAGAAGACATTTACCATGAGAAAAATGGAATTATAGGAAAAATCCATGTGAAACGTTATCTGGCAGATGATCCAAAAGGGGTGGTGGTAATCAGCCACGGCTTCACAGAAGGTGCGCCAAAATATGAGGAGATGATTTACTATTTTTTACAGGCTGGTTATCATGTATACATGCCAGAACATATGGGACACGGCCAAAGCTACCGCCTGACAGCAGATTTCTCATTGGTACATATTGATATCTGGAAACGTTACGTGCGTGATTTTCTAAAAATCTGTCATAAAATCAAAAAGGCACATCCAGACCTGCCCTTGAACCTTTTTGCCCACTCCATGGGCGGTGCAATCGGCGCAATCGCCGCAGCCTGGGAACCCGCTCTTTTTCATAAAGTGATATTAAGCTCGCCTATGATCAAATCGCTCACCGGAGGCGTGCCCTGGCCGCTGACCGTACTGATCGCCCATGCAGAATGCCTTTTGGGAAAGGAAGAGTTCTATGTCTTAGGCCAGAAACCCTACGACGGAACCGATACCTTCCAAACCAGCGCTGGCACCTCCGAACCTAAATTTGCAAGGTACAACGACCTGAGAAAAGAAAAACAGTTTCTCCAGACCTGTGCACCATCCTATGGCTGGCTGAAAGCAGCCATAAAAATGAGCTGGTATTTAAGATACCACGGCTGGCAGAAACTCCAGTCTCCTCTGCTCATTTTCCAGGCCGAAAAAGACGATTTTGTATCTGTCCGCGCACTTCAGAAATTTGCAGCAAAAATCAAGAAGCGCGGTGTAGTCTCCTGCGAGTATGTTTACATGCCCGGGACGAAGCATGAGATATATTGTGGCGAGGATGAGACGATGGAAGATTATTTGGATAAAATAGAAAAGTTTTTGAGTTAGTGTAGCTTTTATTACTATGAGCGGTATCACTCCATTGCTTCAGATACTAAAAGAATTGGAAAAAAGAAATATTCCAGGTGAAATTCATTACCAATCTGCGAAAAATTGTTGAATCAGGAGTGAAAAGAGAACTCTTGATTTCTGCAACAGGAGCACATATTATATTAATGACAGGACGAAAAGCCTTGATTTAAAAGGTATTCGGGCCTGTCTTTTCAATTTTATAAAAATGTATGGGCGAAAAAATGATGAGAGGTGAGGGGAAATTGAAAGATATAATGTTTTTTATGTAATAATGGTTATTCGACATGCAAAAGATGGTAAAATGTATCTATATGATATAATGAACATAAAAAAGAAACGAGCACCCTTTTCCAGTCCGAAGACATTACTCAGTAAAAAACCCATTTCTTAGCTATGATTATATCCTCATAGTAACAAAAAGTCAATAAAAAGAAAAAATCTAGAAAAAAAGACATCAGTTTGGATCGGAAAGCGAAGGTAAATAAACGCAAGCATTATGATGAAAGAATATACAATCTCTTTTTTGTATGTTACTATTAATGAAAACAGATTGATATTTACTCTAGATCGGGGAAAGACAAATGAATTACAAAAATGTAAAAATAGATAAAACAGCTAAGATTGCGAAGCAGTCCGTAATCATCGGTGATGTAACAATCGGCCGCGATAGCTGCGTGTTATACTACAGCGTAATCCGCGGAGACGACGCGCCAATCGTAATCGGTGAGGAAACCAACATCCAGGAAAACTGCACAATCCATGTCAGCCGAGACCTGCCAGTCCACATTGGAAATAATGTCACAATTGGCCACAATGCCGTAATCCATAGTTGCACAATTGGGGACCGCATTTTAATCGGAATGGGCGCCATAATTCTCGACGGAGCCCAAATCGGCAGCGACTGCATTATCGGCGCCGGAAGCCTTGTCACCAAAAACACCGTCATCCCAGACGGCTCCCTGGTAATGGGAAGCCCTGCGAAGATTAGGAGAAATCTCACGTGGGAAGAGAAGATTGGGATTATGGAAAATAGTAAAGAGTATGTGACTGTGTCAGAAGAAATGTGGAGGCAGGGAGTGTTATAAACAAATGAGCAAAATTGGTGAAATGCGGTCTGGTTTTGAAACTGCATATATAGACGGGGCTGTTGCATCTGGCAGTACATATCGTCCTAGATTTGTATCAAACAATAAAAAAGCAGTAATATGTTACAGTATGTTATACAGAGTATTAAGATGCATGATAAGTGGTACATAAGAAAATATCTTTAGACTAAAAATAGTCTAAAATAGGGTTGAAACACAAATGAAAACAGTTTAAAATAAATCAAGTAACAGTTTTTAATACACGAGGTGATAAAATGGAAAAGAACTTGGTGTTTTTAGATTCAGTACTGCTTCAACAAGATATGAGGGTAAGATTACCAAAATCATTGTTAGTAAACATTGATGGAAAAGCAGGAAAAACAAAGTTGGAAATTTATTTTGATGCGAATACAAAGGAAATTATATTAAGAAATCCTAAATTGTATGATAAAAAGATTGGTAAGTAGAAGGAGATGTTGTGTAATGGCATATACACATGTTGATTGTTTTAGTGGTCCAGGTGGATTTTGTACTGGATTGCATGCAGCAGGATTTGATACTAAAGTAGCAATAGAATACATTAAAAGTTGCGTAGATACATATTCTAAAAATCATCCAAATGTACATGTTATTTGGTCTGATATTCGTGAAGTCACAGAAAACGATATTCTTCCATATATTCCTAAAGAGGGGATTGATTTGGTTACTTCAGGAATGCCGTGTGAGACGTTTTCAACAGCGGGTAATACATCAAGATCATTTTACGATGATAGGCAATTCCTTTTTAGGGAGGGAATTAGAATTGCTCAAATTGTAAAGGCAAAGATGATTTTGTTTGAAAATGTTCCTGCAATTACAACAAAAACAGTTGAAAAAAAGTCAAAAAAATTAATAGTGGATGTATTGAAAAAAGAATTAGTAGAGGCAGGATATGGAAACTATATTGAAGTTGTATTAAGTGCAACAAAATTTGGTGTTCCACAAAAAAGAAATAGATATTTTATTTTAGCAACTAGATATCCCGATTTAAAATTAGAAATTCCCAAAGGAAATATGGAAATACCTGTAAGTGTTGAGGAAGCTTTTGCTGGATTAAGAAATGTTATTCCGAATAGCGGGGAAGAAGCTACAACATATACAGGAAAAGAAAGTGTTTATTCATTGTTAATGAAAGATGATAAGTTTTGGAAAAGAGAAGATATGGCTGTTGATAATTTAACTTATCAGATGCCGATGAGACATCGAGCGTGTACATTGAAACGTTTTGAACTTCTTAATGAAGGAGAAAGTTTAAAAAATTTATTCGATAGATACGTGGGAGAAGAACGCGAAGAGTTACAAAGGGAAAGAATTCTTCCAAAGAAAATGTTTATAAAAAGAAACTACCGGCTTATATTAAAAGAGCCATCACCGACTGTGACGAGTCATTGCTTAGATGAATTTGTTCATCCAATATATAATAGAGCGTTAACGGTTCGTGAGTGTGCAAGGTTACAATCATTTCCAGATTCATATGATTTTTGCGGAGGTCCATATATTGTTCCACATATTGATCGTTTGGTACAAGATAAATATGAACAGATAGGAGATGCGGTTCCTCCGTTATTAGCCTATGGATGGGGAAATGAAATCTCAAAAATACTAGGGGGAATAAAAAATGAGTAATGATGAAAATGTAACTAAATTTATTCAAAAACTTTATTTGGAAACATATGGAAAAGAATTTGCAATAGAATGTCAGGACAAAACTTCTCAGTCAGCAAAGCAAGCAGCCAGATTGGCCGCACAAAGGAAAGCTATAGATAAAGTATTAGTAGAGTCATTACTTAAATATTCCCCAGAAGTTCCTGAATGTGAAATTTGGAAACAAATTGGGATAATACATAAAGTTAATGTTGCGGAACTTGAAGATTTTGGAATTGATAAAACGATGCAAGCTGGTGTTATCGAAAGATGTTTATCGGCACATCAGAGCTGGATAAAAGCAAGCGGTCATTCATTTGAAAGATATATTTCAAACATTGATAATGAATTACTTGAAAAAAATGAAATTAGGTTTATTCTACAGTCTGAATTAACCAGTATGATAAAAGGAAATTTATTGACCAATACTCCTGAAGATATTGCTGGACTTAAATCTTGGGGTAAAGATTTTGATTTATATGCTATTCAATCGGTTCATGGAGATACACATGTATTTGGATGTATTCAGTCTAAGACAAGCATTAGAGATCGAGTTGGTAGAGATGTGAATTTTTCTCATAACGCAATGGATGGTTTATTCTGGTCAGCAGCCGTTACACTTGATGGTGCTTTTTTGAATATGCCAGAATTTGTTCATATGGTAAATGGTGGTGCGTCGTATAGATCAAATGGATGGCATGGGATGTATGCAATGTCTGGTATTGACGAATCGAATGGACGTATATATAAAGTAAATGATAAATTAGATTTATTTATTGACCATGCAGTAGCGGCTGCTAAGCAGTTTATTTCTGATAGACGACAGTTAAATGTAAATTGGAAACCAGAATAAAACACAAAAGTATTTTGCTGTAATTTAGATAATTATTGCAGAATACTTTTTGGATAATCATAGACAATTTAAGAGTGAAGCAAAAGAAAATGGTATATTGAAGACCATTTTCTTTTTTACTTTATAGGAGTGTGCCCAGCAAAGCTGGGGCACACCAATCGGTGTAAGTCCGATTATGGAAGTCACGAAGGTTTTTATCAATAGTAAAAACACAATGTCGGTGCTGGACATTAACAAGTTTAAAAGACATGGAAGTAGTGCGTTCCATGGAATACTTGTTTTCGTAGGTAGAGCAGAAACGGCTGTGGCATCGGAATGGGACAAATTTAAGCTTGCCGCAATGGGGACAGCCGTACAAGGCATCGCCAAAAGCTGGATCGCCATAGTTGATCATCTTGTCAATATTTTCCATCTCAGTAGATCTGGGATGAAGAGTATATTTGATTTCTTCATAATAGCCTGTAAAATGTTCATACAGCTATTATGCATGAAAATGTAGAAAAAAGAAACCACTACTCCCTCAAGATTGAGGGGCTGGGGAGTTGAAGTGTTAAACTCCCGTATTGTATATGAAAAGGTACGATTAGATTAGAAAAAGCAGAAATGTGATAAGTGGAAAATAATTATGAAATATGGTATATTATGAATTATATAATTGACTTTGGAGGAGTATATTTTTGAGCAAAATAAATATCTCTGCAGATTTTCAGAAGTTTTGTAATTCACTTAGAATGTCGGATAATACAGTATTAAATGTGCGTAATAGATACCATATGATTACTAAAAGGATTAATCAGGACTTTTGGAATAGTGATTCAGTTGTTTCCCACAGCTGGTATGTAGGTTCGTATGGACGGGGAACCAGTATTTACACTAGTGATATTGATATAGTAGTGGAAATTCCATGGACAGAATATGAAAGATATGACAATTATTTATATAATGGACAATCATCTCTTCTTGCAACATTGAGAAATAGCTTATTAAAAACTTATAGTTCATCAAAAGTTAGCGCAGATGGACAAGTGGTTGATATTATGTTTTCAGATGGAATTAAGTTTGAAGTAGTTCCAGCATTCAGATATTCTGCTGGAGCAGGATTTTGTTATCCGGATACCAATAACGGAGGATCCTGGAAAAGCATGGATCCAGGAATGGAAATTGGAGTATTTAACTATAAAAATAATGAAACCAATAAAAATTTGAAAAAATTATGTAGAATGGCCAGAGCATGGAAGGAAAACAAGACAGTTCTAATGAGTGGAATTTTGATTGATTCTATGGCTTATAATTTTATGCTCTCATATCAATATGCAAAAGAGCCGTTTATTTATTATGATTGGATTTCCAGAGATTTTTTCAAATATGTGTATGATAATTCAGATAAAAGATATTGGAATAAGCCAGGGGGGACAGGAACAGTAGAGTGCAAATATTATATAAAAGATGATGCTAAATTTGCTTATGATAAAGCATGTGAAGCGATAGAAGATGGTGAAAAAGGTTTCAGTTTCTGCTGGCATAATGAATGGAGGGAAATATATGGGTCAAGATTTCCAAACGCATAAGGAAAAACTTTATCAGCAACTTAAGGAACAATATGGAAAAGTAGTCTATACACATACGGCACATCTTAAAAATGCAGGATTTCTACAGAGAGATTGCAACAGATTTAAATGGGTACAAATCATTTTGTCTGCCATATCAACAGGGGGATTTGTGGCAACTGTTATTATGGATGAGGCAAAAGTCGCTTGGGTCGGGGGAATTGTATCTACGGCGTTGCTTGTTGTGAATGGTTATTTAAAAAGTAAAGACTTTGCAGCAGAAGAACGGAAACACATTGATGTTGCTAATAGCTTATGGTCAATAAGGGAAGATTATATTTCTGTATTAACAGACTTTGATGCATTATCTGAGAACGAAATAATGGAAAAAAGGGAACTGCTTAAGGATCGGACTGCCAAAGTATATGAGAATGCAATTCAAACGGACAAAAGAAGTTACGCGGCAGCGCAGCAAGCTTTACAAAAAGAAGAGGAACAATTCTTTCATGAAGAGGAGTTGGTTAATATTTTACCACAGCATTTGCGCCAATGATTTTAGTTGCCTTAGAAGTCTATAAAGATAAATTATGCTATATTTTGAGGATTGTTATGGACAAGTTGACGCCTGAGCAGCGCAAGAAAAATATGCGGAGCATAAAGGGAAAAGATACGAGTATTGAAATGATATTAAGAAAAGCCTTATGGAAGAAAGGATATCATTACAGGAAGAATTACAAAAATCTTCCTGGGACGCCAGATATTGCGCTGACCAAATATAAAATTGCTATTTTTTGTGATGGAGAATTTTTTCATGGAAAAGATTGGGAAATTTTGAAACCGCGTCTTGAGAGAGGGAAGAACAGTGATTTTTGGGTGACAAAGATTTCTAAAAATCGTGAGAGGGATGAAGAGATTAATAAGAAATTACTGTTTATGGGATGGACAGTGATTAGATTTTGGGGAATGGATATAAAGAAGAACACGGATGAATGTATACGGGTTATTGAAGAAACTATATTTGATTTGAAAGTATCTGAAGATACGGGTGAATAATAGGTAATGGGCATTTAGGATGCTAGACAAATGATAAAATGTTGATGGGGTAAATAAAATGGATGAATATGTTTTGTTAACATATTATGTGGAATATCTTAAAAAGATACGCAAGGTATCTGATTCGACAATTAAACATTATCAGCAGGCAATGAGATATATTTCAAAATTTCTTGTTGAGAAAGAAAAAATAAAACAATCAATCTATGAAATTCAGAATTTGGACGAATTAGTTATCATTAAGGAATACTTATATTCAGAACCGGAGTTTATTGAATTAGATACACGGGGACATCGGATGTATAGTGCGGGGTTTAATAATTATTTTAAGTTTGCTAATGGTAAAGGATTTGAAAATATTCATCAACAAATAGGGGTTATGGATATTGAAATTCCAGCTACAAACAAGCAACTTCTTGTTGCGGATACATGGAGGAGATCATCTATAATTAAAATGCAGTCCATAGAATCAGCAGGATATGAATGTGAAGTAAATCCAACACATGTAACATTTACTGCTAAGAGTACAGGAATGCCCTATATGGAAGGTCATCATGCTTTGCCGATGAAATGTCAGGACAGATTTAAGAGTAGTTTGGACATTTATGCCAATATAGTTTGTTTATGTCCAACATGCCATAGATTATTACATTATGGTATTGCATCTGAAAAAGCAAATGTTATAGATAAAATATATTATGATAGAGCTGATCGCCTTGCAGCAAGTGGCATAAAAGTTGGGAAAAATGAATTTGAAAATTTGATGGAATGTTAATCTGTATTGAAAAATTAAATGAGGAGAATTATCTTGCAATCAGAATTAGAAAATATTATCAAAGAACTGCTCTCAAAAGGATATGAGGGAGGCTATTGGGATTATAAAGAGGACTATACCTCATGCAAAGAAGATAAACTGATAGATATTATTTGTATGGCAAATAATATAGAAGGAAGAGATGCTTATTTGATTTATGGAGCTGATGATAATGGTATAGTAAAGGGAATTGAAACAACAACTGAGCCAAGATATACAACAAAAATGGTTACTGAGTTCCTTAGGACTAAGCCCTTTGCAGGTCAATATGTTCCAAAAGTTTCAGTACAAGTGCTGAAAATAGATGGACATGAATTGGATGTACTGATAGTTCATAATACAAGAAATACGCCATATTACTTAACTGACAAATTTAATCCAAGCCATGATAATAAAAAGATGCTTCTGCCAGGCGCGGTTTATACCAGAATTAATGATATTAATACACCTAGAATACAAACAGCAAGTTTTGAACATACTGAATATTTATGGAGGAGGAGATTTGGCATTGATATGACACCGTCTGAAAAGTTGTTAAGATTACTGGATAATCCAGAAGACTGGTCAGAAACTCGGTGGGATGTAGATCGGCATAGTTATAATATATATAATCCAGAGTATCAGATAAATGTGTTAGATTCACAAGACGCATATGAAACTATAAGTTATTTTTACGATGATGAAAGAATGTTGTATGCGCCTTTAAAATTAAATTATTTGACGACAACGTTGTATGAGACAGAACTTTGGTATATGGACATGGGAAGATGCCTGATTCCAAAACCTGAACATAAATATGATATGGAACATGGTTTGTACTATTATTACATTGAAAAAGATTCATTAAATGGAAAGTTATTACCGTTGTTTGCGTATGGGAAAAGTCAGTGCTGTGATCGGTCAGGAAGGGAAGTTCCTATTATGATTTTTGAAAATAAAGAAATGCGCACAGAGTTTGAAAGTTGGTTGGTAAATAATCTTTTTTTTAAGGAAAAATACATTGCTGATTTAGAAAATAGTGCCATTTTTCAACACATTAGGGGAAAAGAAGAGAAGTTTGGGAAAAGTGCATGTAGTGTGTTAGAAGTTGCAGTGGCATTTAAATTTTATAAAAATTGGATAAATCAGGAAGAATAAATTTAATTATATTAAAATCCACAGATATAAATCGAAATATCCACGACATTTTGGATTTTGCATCCCAGAAGGGATTCTTAATATTATTATAAAATATCACGTTCAGACTATGTTAAAGGAATATTTATTGGTATGTATGATAGACGAGGATCGGGGATGCTGCGGAAAAATTTTTGGTTAAAATGACACTTTAAAGAGTGTATTATATTATCTGTTGAAATAGTGTAAAAGGTGTAGTGAGTGAACTATTAATATACAAATTTCCTGAAAGTGATGATGAGGAATTTTATGAAGAAAAATTAAGTAGCATAGATGAAAGTTACATATATAATTCAATGAAATGGAGTGAGTGTATGGGATTTCCAACCAGCGTTGCAGATGAAGTGTTGGTTCGTTGTGGTAGACATTGCTGTTTGTGTGGAAAATTTGTAGGACAAAAAATAGAATTGCATCATATAAAGCAAGTTGCAGATGGTGGAGAAGATACTGCTGATAACTGTATTCCACTGTGCTTTGATTGTCATGCAGAGGTAAAAGCTTACAATCCTCATCATCCCAAGGGAAGAAAATTTACCGAAAAGGAATTAAAGGGTCATAGAGATAAGTGTTATGAAAGGTATTCGTTAAAAAATGAAAAAGCTGACGATTCAGAATTAAATTCAAAAAAAATGAAAAGGATATTTCCTCCTCATGAAAATATGTCATTAATACGCTGGGGTTATCCAGAGCAGGAAAAATTGTGCCCTATTTTTCCTGGAAATATGGTGTTGATTGCGGGTTGTACTGGTTCGAAGAAAAGTACATATTTACATCATATTGTAAATCAGAACATTATAGCTGGTCGCAGAGTTGCATATTGCTGTATGAAAGATAAGCCTTTTGATGTAAGTATTGAAATAATTGGCGAAAATGTTCACGTAAATGCAGAGTATATAAAACGTGGAATAATGACAGAAGAAGATTGGGGCAAGTTAACTGGCAGTCCGTCTTCTTTGGACGGTGAAAACTTGGCTTTGATTCCTTATAGTGAGGTTTCTGACAGTAATAAGATTTTAGAGTTGATTGCAAACTCAGAAGCAGAAATTGTTGTAATTGACGATTTTAATGGTATTTCATTAGATGGTACAGATTCGATAGAACAATTTTTCTATAAATTAAAAAATATTGCTGCACAAAGTCAAACGGTAATATTTGTAATATATAATCTCAGTATACCGAACAGACTTGACAAGAGACCAATGCTAAGAGATTTTCCAACAGATAATTATTATAGGTTATTTGATATAGTTCAATTTTTATATAAACCAGATTTATTTTATAATGATGAAGAGGAAAAGGAACGATTGGAAGTTATTATTGTAAAAGGGGCGTTGAAAGTACCTTATATAATAAATCTGTTCGCACCAGATAAAATTACAGGAATTTTTTCCTTGACTAAGTAAATAATAGCGCCTTTATTTAGATAATCAAAGCTTCGTATCTTTTGCAACAAAAGCTGACATTTCATGGTCAACACTTGATAAGTTATTAAATGGATGCATAAACAATAAGAGTTCGCTTGAGCGTTATTTCAGAAAATACTGAAATTGCTTAACATGACGGTAGAAGATTTGAAGCTGTATCATTTAATTCCGACAAAGTTCGCCGCAACGATAGTGTATTTACAAAATGCACTGATGAATCATAAAATGAGCAATACAGTAAAGAAGCAGTATGAGTTGCTCCTTGAGGTTATTGATTTATGTGCGATTTATTATTAAAGGGTGTACATAATCTGATGGACGTAAATCCTCAAAGATGGAGACTTTTTTATCAGAAGTGCATGGTCACATTTAATACTGTATACCATTTATTTTACATTGTACATATTCAGTAATTGCTGTTTCAATGTAATAGTGTGCATTTATTGCATCAAGCAAGAGGTTGCTGTCATTTCTAGCACAGGACTCAAGAATCGCTTTTTTCTGGGAACGATCATAGGTGTATTCTTTTTTTTGAATGAGTTTTGAATTTTCATCAAGTGCAAAGACAAAGCGAATTAGTTCAACATCTTGGTTGGGCATATACTTTTCTTTGCTTCGCTGGGAGCCTGTACTTTCGTCAATCCACGTACAAATACAGTATTTTTCCATATTAATGTTAGCATTAACAGCAATTTTGTTGTTAGATACTCAGCCAAGCATGTAACCTGTATTAATATCTGTAAGTAGGACATCCACATTATTTAGTTTTGTACTGCTTAATGTAGGATTGTAATTAATGGTTAAAGGACCGCTATTTTTCCAGAATATATCTGTGCTTTTGGTGAAATTTAAAGCTTTTTTATACATTTTTGATGTAGTTGCTATGTTATTTGGAATAATTGCTGGGCTAACAGGATGTCTGTTGATGATATCATTAAAGAGATATTGAGGTCTGTTGTAACCGTTTGATCTGTATATACTATTTTGAATTCCCATTAGATGTGGGAATTTTGCTTTTTCACCGATAAGGATAAAACTATTCCCATTATATGTGATGACAAGATAAAAAGTTTTCAAATAGTTTTCCAGGAAGAAATCGGCACATGACTGAATTGTGGTAATATTCATATATGCTTCTCCTTTTATAAAACAAAAGCTCTTAGGAATTACCCAAGAGCTTTGTTATCGGCAATCGTTCACAATTATTTTTTTACAGGGGAGTGCCCGGATCAGCCGATATGATTCCCTCAGCAAGTGAGCCTGTGTTTTTCTATCTTTATTATACACAATTATGGAGAAAAATCTATAGGTAAAATGTGACAAAACAAGAAAAGATATTAACAAGTTTTCTTGCACCCCAAAAGGTTTCATAGTATCATATATCCTATAAAAAGATAATGATGCTATGAACCTTTTTTATTTAGGAGCGATATCTATGGGAAGATTTGTAAATCTGGACAACCGCGCTTATCAGGCGGCTTTGAATTCGAAAATATATGTTGATAAGAATGGTTTGTTGGAATACACAAATAGTGTTTTGAACTCAACAAATCAGCAAAAACTCAGATTACATGGAGCATTTGAATAAGTACGACGTGATTCATTTTGATGTGCAGTGGTGTATGATGGCAGCAAGCGGTTCGAAAAATATTGTCTCTTATGTTACAGAGTAGACAATTCTGGAATTAAGGAAATTTTATCCAGATGAGCTTCCAGAAGATATAAATTCATTACCGGAGGCTTTATCCAAAATTAATAATGCAACAGGAAATAAGTTTGTTGTAATTATTGATGAATGGGATGTTTTGATACGAGATGAGGCGCAGAACTAGCAAGTACAGGATGGATATATTGATTTTCTTAGGGGAATGTTTAAAGGAACTGAGCCTACCAGATTCATAGCATTGACTTTTTTGACAGGAATTCTCCCGATTAAGAAATTGAAAACCCAGTCTGCACTCAATAACTTTGATGAATTCACCATGTTGAGTTCTAGGGATTTTGCACCTTAAATTGGGTTTATGGAAGCAGAGGTAAAGACGCTTACCGAGAAATATAACCAGGATTATGAGAAGAAAATAACGGGAGGAACCCACCATGGGACATTTCTATTTTATCCGACACGGGCAGACTGTGTGGAATGTTGAGAACAAAATTTGCGGGGCTACAGACAGTCCGCTTACAGAATATGGACGCGAGCAGGCAAAGGAGACGGGACAGAAGATTCTTGCAGAGGGGATTAAGGCAGATGAAATCCTCTGCTCTCCGCTTAGCAGGGCAGCGGATACTGCCAGGTTGATTTCGGAAATGACAGGAATTCCATACAGGGTGGAACCAAGGCTGATTGAGCAGAATTTTGGAAAATGGGAGTCCACTCCTCGGGATGGGAAGGATTTCAAGAAAGCAAAGGAGTTTTTTGCATGCAGTCATGAAGGTGGAGAATCCACACTCAGGCTGGCGCAGAGAATCTATAATCTTCTTGATGAAATAAAAGCAGAGTCCGATAAAAAGACCTACATCCTGGTTGCTCACAACGGAATCGCCAGAGTGGTACAGTCCTATTTTACGGATATGACAAATGAGGAATATGCTGCATTTGGAGTAAAAAACTGTGCTGTGGTTCGATATGATTTCAAATGACAAAAGAATATTCGGAATATGAATGGTTATTTTGAAACGGTAAGTAATCTTGAGGTAATTAAGCCGGAAAAGAAACGAATAACTCTGTGCCATTATCCTGATTAAAGTGGCAAACGAAGGAGAACAGGGAAAAGAGACTGGAGAAAAACTAAATGATAGTTAATAAGTGTTCGGAAATTTTATTAGCAAAATCAAAAAAACTATATGGGAACTACCGGGATAACTGTACAGTTGTCCAGAGAATGCTGGAAAAATATAAAAAGTTATATCCTAATATTTCTGATTATTCTATAATGCATTTTATCGATATTGCAGAATTTTGTGATATGATAATGGATAAGCAGAAACTGAAAAATCTGAATGAAGATGAGTGCTACTGTCTTTTGTCCGCAGCGCTATTTGCACATATTGGATTTGGCTTAAATCAGGAAATTATGAATAGATATGTGGACAAGCTTGGAATTCAGAAGCAGACAGAAGAGCTTACGTTCTTTCAGGTTATGAGTAAATATCATGTTTTGTTCAGTGCATGCCTGTTGGAAGAATACGGCGATATATTTGAATTTCCATCAGATCTGCATAAATATGCCATAATCCGTATGCTTCACTTTATCGGTGAAAATGGTACAGCACCTGTTCAGTTAGAAGAAGCTTTGGTGTTGAACAATCAAAATGTTATCAGGCTGAAGGAACTGGCAGCTGTGTTAGCTGTTGGAAACCAGCTGGCAGAACTAAAAAATGCAAATATTGATTTGAGCTATGACAAGTTCGACAAATATAATTCCGAAGAAATCGTTGGATTTGTTGAAAGAAACGTGGTAAGAAGTATTAAGGTAAAAGATGGCAAGCTGGTGATAGAAGCAGGCGGTTCGGATTCGGCTTATACACTGATTGAGCGGAAGGTAAATTTAATTATTGATAATTTCGGGAAAATTGTCAGTAGTCTGTCTGACCGGTCAGACTACAGTTTGAATCTTTTTTCCATTGTTTCCATAGAGCTTCACCGCCTTCCGTCTGCGGAAACAGCTGAAAAAATCTATCTGAACAAAGAAATCGAAGAATCATGGACAGATAAGGACAGGGAACTGTTTCAGAAGCTTTCTCCTGAGGAAAGAGTGTTTTATGCCGATTATTTATCCACAGAATTCGAGACAACCAAATTCCTTATAGAGTTCGCGAAAACCAACAAAGCCGTACTGGAAGGATTAGAGTACAGAGTGAAATCACCGAAATCCTTGTACAATAAGCTTTATCAGAGAGTAGAGAAATCCTTCTTTGATTCGCTGGCGGATGTAGTCCGTTATACGATCATACTGGATCCGGAAGATTATGTAGAACAGATCCGTTCTGTTATAACGGCTTTGTCTGAGAAAAACTGGAAAATTTATGCATTAAAAAATTATTGGACCAATGACGGTTTTCCATACAATGGTGTGAATACCAAATTTAAAAATCCGCGCAACTACCGAATTGAAATCCAGTTTCATACAAAGGAAAGCTTTGATGTGAAAATGAGCAAGGAAGACCACGACTTGTATGAGCAGAGAAGAGTCCTTGAGCCTGGATGTGATGAGTATAACAGGATATTGCAGCTGCAGCTGAACTTATATTCTAATATGGAGTATCCAAAAAACATTGCACTTTTAGATAATATTTGAACAAATTAAGGAAAAGGGGAAGAAATATGTTTTCTTTAAAAGAAAAAGAAGTAAATACTGGACGCCAGAGAGAGCTTGACCTGGTAAAAGGCTTTCTGATGATCATGATTGTATTTATACATTCCTTTCAGACAATTGCAGGTGCAGCAGCGGCAGAGTCAAGTGTACATAAAATTATGTTTGCCCTGTTTATGCCTACCGGAGCCTGCTTATATCTGTTTACCATGGGTTTTGGAAGTGTTTTTACACGTCATTCCCAGCCAAAGGACATGGTCAGAAACGGTATAAAACTGTTGATTTACCAAGGCATAAGCAATTTGTGCTATGCGGCAGTCATGACGGTCAGCTACGCCATTAGAAATTCTATTACAGGAGAAGTAGCAGGCAGCAGGGAAGTATTTGAAGCAAGTCGGTATTCCATGCTTACATTTGTGAATATCTTTTTCATATCCGGTATGTGCTACCTTGTACTTGCTTTGTACAGGAAATTTAATGTAAAACTTGGCGGTTACATAATAAGTGCATTGATAGTGGGAATCGTAACACCTTTTACCAAACTGCTGGTTTCTGATAATCAGGCACTTAACTGGCTTCTGGATATGACCTTTGGGGGAAAAGGTGAGACAAGCTTCTGCTTTTTTCCATATCTGAGTTATGTATTTTTAGGATATGTTTTTGCAAAAGTAATCAGAAAAGTACCAGAGGATGAAAAAGGAGCTTTTTACAAAAAGAGCGGTCTGCTATGCGGAATCGTAGCGGCAGCCTGGTTTGTAATCTGCATCGTAATGCATCCGGGTGTTGACGGATTCTTTAATTATATGATCGAACAGTATCGAACTCCCGGACTTGTGAAAGTAGTGGGAACTTTCTGCAGCATTATCCTTGTATTTGCAGTGGCATTTTTTCTCATGCCGATTATAGAAAAATGGAAATTTGTTTACAATAAGCTGTGCTATTATTCCAGGCAGATATCCAAAATGTATGCAGTGCATATTGGAGTATATTGGACGATTGCTGGTTTTGCAGCTTTTTACGAATTTAGTGTAAGAGATTGTCTGATTTTGTCAGTCGTTGTGCTGATCGTAACAGATCTACTTGTGCAGGGATATCTGAAACTGACAGATAAGCTAAAAGGATAAAAATGGAACAATACTATTATAATCATATGAACAAACCCCAGCAGGCTACTTATCACAGCATTTTTGTCGGGGTGAAAAATCTATCGGATGAAATTCAGGTTCCGGCATTTTCCGGAGAGGAGCTTTACAATATTTTTTTCCAGATGAGGCTGGACCATCCGGAAATATTCTGGGTAACTAATTTTAAATATCGTTACTACAAAGATTCGCCGAACCTGATTTTCATACCGGAATATCTTTTTGAGAAAAACAAGATCCGGGAGCATCAGAAGGCTCTGACAGCCAGGGTAGAGAAGCTTGTCCGCCCGGCACAGAAGATGTCTGAGTGGGAAAAAGAGAAATATGTGCACGATTTTATCTGCGAAAATGTCCGTTATGACAAACTGAAAAAAGCATATTCCCATGAGATCATAGGTCCTCTTGGACAGAGCGTCGGGGTATGCGAGGGCATTGCGAAAGCGGTGAAGGTTCTTCTGGATGCGCTGGGAGTATGGTGTGTGATCGCAATTTGCGGTAACAATCCGGAAAAAGGAATCAAATACCGGCACACCTGGAATATTGTAAAGATAAATGGCACATATTATCATTTAGATGCCACTTTTGACAACAGCCTGGGAAAAGATCGCGAAAACAAGGAAATCCGCTATGACTATTTCAACCTGGATGATCAGCAGATCTTTCGCGATCATGAGCCCTTGATCGCGCCTGCGCCTCATTGCAATGATCATGATCATTTTTACTACAAAGAGAAGAAATTATCATTTACCAAACAGGAGGATGTATACAATCGGTCTTTGCAGGCTGCTAAGAAAGGAAAGGTGCTTGTTTTTCACTGGCGGGGTGGATACCTGACAAAAGAAGTATTAAATGAGCTTCTTGACCTAATCCGCAAAGCAGGCATGGAAAAAGAGAAAAACGCAATGGTCAGCATAAACTGGCCTCAGGCAGTTCTTCGCGTCCAGTATGCTGACATACAGGTACAGGAGAGTGTTATGCTGGAGGAAGCGAATGAAGGGGAGAAGGATTGATGAAATGACCCAAGGAATTTTGTGCTGAAACTGTCCAGGTTACTGTTCAGAAAAAATTAAAACATTGTTGAAAGAATTCTATTGTTATATGATTTCGTAAGTGATATACTTAAACACAAGAAGAACCGTGTAAAATTATAGTTTACTTTTTGCGCGGTTTCTTATATATGCAGCGGTTAGTTTAAACTAACAAAAAGACGGTTTGAAAGATTATAGCGAAAATATAATCAACAAGCTATAGAACTGTTACTATACCGCTGAAGAGAATTATTTTTGCTATATATATGAAAAATTTTTCGATTATACAAGGAAGGAAAATGTAATGCTAATGAATATTTTTGAAGGTATACTGATTCCATTTGTTGGAACAACGCTAGGTGCAGCATGCGTGTTTTTTATGAGAAAAACACTTAGCAAGTCAGTGCAACGTGCACTTGCAGGGTTTGCAGCAGGCATAATGGTTGCTGCTTCAATCTGGAGTCTTCTGATTCCAGCAATTAAACAATCTGAGAATATGGGAACTTTATCGTTTGTTCCGGCAGTTGTTGGGTTCTGGATTGGTATTTTGTTTTTACTAGCGCTCGATCATTTGATTCCACATCTTCATGTTGGAAGTGATCAGGCAGAGGGACCGAAAAGCAAGCTTGGCCGTACTACGATGATGGTGTTGGCAGTTACATTACATAACATCCCTGAAGGTATGGCAGTTGGTGTAATGTATGCAGGATTTCTTGCTGAAAATGCACAGATTACAGCAACAAGTGCACTTGCTTTATCACTTGGAATTGCTATCCAGAATTTTCCGGAAGGAGCGATTATATCCATGCCGCTTAGGGCAGAGGGTGAAAGTAAAAGAAAGGCATTTCTGGGAGGTGTACTTTCAGGAGTGGTTGAACCGATTGGAGCAGTAATGACGATTCTTGCTGCACAGCTGGTAATCCCGGCATTACCATATTTACTGAGCTTTGCAGCAGGAGCCATGTTATATGTTGTGGTTGAAGAACTAATTCCGGAAATGTCGCAGGGACAGCACTCGAATATTGGTACGCTTTTCTTTGCACTTGGATTTAGTTTGATGATGATCCTAGATGTGGCATTAGGGTAAGAGGCGAGAAATGATTCTTAGCGATTATGCTGGCAGTTACATTTGAAAGCAGTTTTGGAGATAAATTTATGTATCA
>ERZ772889.296-NODE-296-length-57935-cov-12.702885_pt1 | contig 57935 bp, 95 predicted proteins | sample MGYA00512127_ERZ772889 | MGnify/ENA primary metagenome ERZ772889 (study PRJEB29015, sample SAMEA2737689) | human gut metagenome | biome: human gut; feature: human-associated habitat; material: faeces | place: China | collected 2012 ...
AGATAGCCTTACTGCGGTACGTTGAGCGGCTCCCGCTGCCGGACATTGCAGCACAAACACATTACAGCCGGACAGCGATAGGCTACCGGCTGAAAGGCATTGAAAAAATGCTGAATGTGTGATATACTGTTTATACTGTCCGAAGTAGAGTACACACACTTCGGAGAAATGTGTACAGAGAGCCAGCGGAAGAACGTTTACCCGCTGGCTTTTCTTTTTGCACGATTTGTGGTATAATTATCTCAACAAATCCTCCCGGCCTCTCGAAGAAGCGCATTAAGGCGGATATCTGAACCCGTCAAGCCTCTCAACGATGCGTATCATGTCGGGTCTTTCATGGCTATGTAGCTCAGTTGGTAGAGCAGGGCGCACCCCGTCTATTGCGCTGGTTCAATTCCAGCCATAGCAAGTCCGAAAATTCTTGAACGGTTTTGAATAGTGCGCATACGTCAAAATTGCGATAGCAGAAGTAGGCATTTTTGATGATACAGTCTCCCGCCCGCCTACTTGCAGTGCGTACCATGCGGGAGACGCAATTTTGCCGCTTCGGTGGCAGGGCGATTACTCGCTCGCTTATAATCCATCAGCTTTTAGGCTGGTGGATTTTGTTTTATTCTTACCAGTTTTGTCGAAAGCATTGCCATATATTGGATGATGTGATATCTTAGCATTGCACTCCAATGTGTGTATCCTTACAGTTAAGCGCTCATGCGGATTTTTCCGTGTGGGCGCTTTTCTTTTTTGTCCTTCGTTGTGCCTTCGTTGTCTTTCACTTTTTGCTGATGCGGTACACTAGATGCACAAGGAGGGATGTATTATGAGCTATTATCCGGCATCCGGAACGCCCTACGTTCCGCAGCAGCCTGTCAATCCTTACGGCGGCATGGGCACGGTCGGGCTTGCAACTCCTCTGCCGAACACGCAGATGCAGCAGGCACAACCGCAGCGTCCGCAGCCGATGAATGGGCAGCAGCCTGTTCAGCAGTCGGTACAGGACGGCGGCTGGTTGCTTGGCAGACCTGTTTCTAGCAGGGAAGAATTTTTGGCAATACCGTCTGACCTGTATGGCAGACCGACCTACTGCCCCGACCTGCGGAGTGGCGTGATCTACTGCAAGCGGCTGAACCCGGACACCTGTGAATCCTATGTGCAGGAGTTCTACAGCCCGGAAGCGTGGCGGCAGATGCAGGCGCAACAGGCACAGCAGACCGCTGCACCGACACAGCAGTATGTGCCTATTGAGCAGTATGACGCCCTTGTACATCGGCTGGATGAACTGGAAAAGTGGCAAAAGAGCTTTTCCAAGCCCGCTGCCGCTGCGAAGAAAGGAGAATAACAATGTCCTCTCCGTTTGATGTGATTACGCACAGCCCTATCATGCAGCTTGCGAACCTTGCCCGCGCCGGACAGAACCCGATGGGGCTTATCCAGCAGTTGAGCGGGCAAAACGCCCCTATCATGCAGGGCTTGAACCTGATTCAGGGCAAAAACGAAGCACAGCTCCGAACGATGGCACAGAATCTCGCCAAAGAGCGTGGCATCGACCTGAACCAACTGGCAAGCGTTCTGAATCTGACGCTGCCGAAGTGAGGAGACTTTGCAATGGACGATTTTGAAAACAGCCATCCAGAAAAAGATTTTGACATCAACAATCTGTGCGGCGATGACAAAATATGGGTTCCTTTAATGCTCGGCTTTATTTTTGGGGCTGCCAGCAAAAAATTGGACGACCCGAAAGATAAAAAAGACAATCCTCCGAGCTAACTTGATAATCCACAAATAAGCATCTCTCTAAGCGAAACGCTTCTCAGTTTTGCGGACTTGATAAAAACCGCTTTTGTTTGGCTTCGCCCATCGCACACGGCGGTGGGATAGCATAACGCAAAACTGAAAGGAGTTTTGTTATGGACGATTTTGCAACTGGCTATCTGGCTGGGCAGGACGGCGGCAATAACAACGGCGGATTTTTCGGCAACGAAGGTCTGTGGGCGGTTATCATCCTCGCCATCATCTTCGGCTGGGGCACAAACGGCTACGGTCGGAACGGTGGTGACAACGGCATGAACAGCTACATCCCCTATCTGGTGGGCACCGGTGCAACCGGTCAGGGCGGCGCAGATACTCGTGCGGCTTTGTCGGAGGGCTTCTACCAGCAGGACACTTCCCGTTCTCTGGCTGGCATCCAGAGCGGCATCTGCTCTCTGGGCTATGACCAGCTCGCACAGATGAACACCCTCAACGCTACCGTTGCGGGCGGCTTTGCTGGTACCAATCAGGCAATCTGTCAGCTCGGCTACCAGAACGCACAGCTCGTGAACGGTCTGGAACGCAGTGTGTCCAACGGCGACAACGCCATCAGCCTTGCCATCATGCAGGAGGGCAACGCACGTCAGGCAGGTCAGACCGCTATCCAGACGCAGCTTGCGTCTTGCTGCTGCGAGAACAAGCAGCTCATCGGCGACCTGAAGTACACCATTGCACAGCAGGACTGCGCTACCCGTCAGGCTATCGCAGACAACGCCCGTGCCATCGTGGACAACTGCAACGCCAACTTCCGCAGCATGATGGACTACTTCACACAGGATAAGATTGCCACTCTGACCGCTGAGAACCAGAGCTTGAAGTTCGCCGCTTCTCAGGATCGTCAGAATGCGCTTTTGACCACCGTGATGTCCCAGCAGACCGATACCATCCTGAACCGGGTCAATCCTCGTCCGATTCCCGCTTATCAGGTGGCAAACCCCAACGTGGGCGTGAACTGCTGCGGCTGCTAACCTACACACTCCCCGATAACACCGGGTGAACCATCGGGGCAGGGGTAAGACACCTCTGCCCCTGATTTTTTAGGAGGAAACTACTATGGCTTGCAAAACAAGCTGCAAACTCTGCCCGCACTTGGTCATCAGTCAGGCAGTCACGTTTGCCGATGATACTCTGACCATCAACATCCCTGCTGGCGCATACCAGAACGGCGAAAAGTATTGCATTGTCGTTGCTCAGAGCTTGCCGGACACGACTACCATCAACGCACCTGTGGTCATTACCATAGGTGCAGGCACGACCGCATACCCTCTGACCGACTGCAACTGCGCTCAGGCAACTGCTGAGAGCATCCACACCCGCACCCGCTACGCTACCCGTGTGGCAACATCTGCGACCGGCACAGGCACGTTCAAGTATCTTGGCTGCTTCTGCCGTTCCCACGCCGGTGCGCCTGCGTCCATTTCTTGAGGAGGTATAGATTATGGGCAAGACTAATTTTCGCCGCATGATGATGCTCCGTGACCACGACAAAGACCGTGAGCCGGAACGTGACCGCCTTGAGGAAGAGCGTGACCGCAGGGAGCGTGAGCTGGAACGCCGTCTGCGCAAGCTGGAAGATGGCAATGACCGCTATCCGTACTATCCGCAGGAGGAGAACCGCTACATCGACCCCTACCCTATCCCCCGCTATCCTGACGTAGAGTATGGGCGAAAGATGCCGCAGATTGGCTTCTCTCAGAACGGAGACTGGGACAAGCGGTCTGGGCAGTATGAGCATGGCGGTGCGGACAGCCGCTCCATCAAGATGCCACGCAAGCACCTCACCCACGATGAAGCAGAGGAATGGTGCGACAGCATGGTGAACGCTGACGGCACGAAGGGCTGTCACTGGACGCTGGAACAGACACAGGACGTTGCCAAACAGCGCAATATCACCTGTGACCCAAACGATTTCTGGGCTGTCATGAACATGATGTACTCGGATTATTGTCAGGTTGCAAAGCGTCAGTCCGTTGACACTCCGGGCTTCTACGCTGACATGGCAAAGGCGTTCCTTGAGGACGCAGATGCTGTGGACGGCAAGGCGTATCTCTACTGGGATTGCATTGCTGATAAGTAAAACAGAACCCCTGTGTAGTTTTTAACGGCTACACAGGGGGTTATTGTTATCTCCAAATCATAAAACACTTACTGTCTACGCAATCTTGAAGGATTTCTTTGAAATCCTTGAACTTTGCAGGATTTTCTCTGCCAGCATATCCGTAAATAATGCTATCGTCATAATCACCTATAACTTTCAAGATTTGCTTGCAGGCACCGTATCGGATTTTTCCGTCACAGTCCGATTGATAAAGGAAATCTGCAATTTTGATTGGAAGTTCTTTGTTTTCAACCAATCGTTCTGTTTTGTCATTGTACGATTCAAGAGCGTGTTCTTTTTCTGGAGAGGGTATGTCGAGAATGTCATCAAGCTTTTTATAGTGTTCTCCGACTTCCGAACCAACAAGTTCTGCAACTTTCGCTCTCAACTTGAAAAAGCCGAAATAGCCCACATCCATTTCACGCCCAGTCTTTTTGCATTTGATGGTTACGCCCATTCGTCAATCCTCCAAGAAATCCTCTTGATTCAGAACTTGATTTACAATTCGTTCTGTACATTCTTTGATAACAGTAGATGCGGGGACGTGATTTTCATAAGCTATGTTTTCATATTGTGCTCCTGCATATTCAAAGAACCTTTTAGAAAGTATTTCTGCATCCGCACGGCACAACGGTTTTAATTCGTATTGCAACGGAAATCTTCTTGTAAGTGCAGGGTCAAGCCTATCAAATCGGTTTGTCGTTCCGATAATAATCACGTTGTTCGGCAATCTATCCATTTCTTGCATAATCGCAATAACCACACGGTTCATTTCCCCAACGTCATCTTTTTGCCCACGAGCCATTCCGACCGCATCTATTTCATCAAAACAAAGAACGCAAGGAGCAGTTCTCACATAATCAAAAATTCTTGCAAGGTTAGATTGCGTTTGCCCCAAGTGCGAATCAACTAGACTTGAAAATTGAATCCTCAAAAACGGAAGTTTTGCTTTATGCGCGATATACCTAGCCAGCATTGTTTTTCCGCATCCGCTTTGCCCATAAAGCATCAATGCTGGCAAATAAGGAATGCCAATTTCGTTCAATTTTTCAGATGCTCGATAAATAGCAACGATTTTCTGCGTTATACTTTTTTCTTCGTTCCTGAGAAGGAATCTTGCTTCTGGAAATTCTTCTGTATCCTCTGCGATCAAAAGATGCTGTAAGTTATATGGCAATTCAATAAATTCTCTTTTGCTTTCCAACTTGCGAAACATATTTTCTTTGAACTGCTCATCTTTTTTGGATGATATGGAATTCAAAATGATTTTAACAGCTTTTTGCGCGTTTCGCATATCACCATCGCAAACAAATCGAATAAGGTGTCGTTCACTATCATTCATCTAAGAAATCCTCCAACTCAATCTTCCCATCTGCCGCTGCAACCGCCAGAGCGTACACGAACTGTCCAATCGTCATTCCGTGCCGTCTGGCTTCACGGTTGATGTACTTGCGTTCTTCCTCGCTCATAAGGATAGTAATTCGCTTAGAACGCTTGCCATCACCGCTTGCAACACCCTGATGCGATTCCGGCATCGGGATTTTTTTCTTTGTCAAACCAGCTTCGGATAGTGCACCGGGAACATCGCCTTGTTCGATAAGACGCTGAACTTCCTTCGCCTGTTTCAGCTTCTTTGGCTTACCTTCGCCTAACACGGCATCACTTGGCTGTCTTTTGCTGTCTTTGGCTTGCTTTGGCTTAATACAGCTTAATTCCGCTTCACTTGGCTTTGCATGGCTGTCTGTGGCTTCACTGGGCTTAACTTGCTCCTGTTCGGCTTTGTTCGGCTTTGTTTGGCTTACCTCTTCTTCCTTTGGCTCACTTCGGCTTAATGTCTGTTCCGAAAAAACAGGCTGGAAATCAAACCCGCCAAGCAAGCCTGAGGATTTTTTGCTGGTTGACTTCACTTTTCTTCCTCCGTTTGGACATGTAAGCCTAAGTTTTTTTCATTCCTAAGCACTTCATGGCGGTATGTTTCAAATTCTTCAATGTCTATTCTTCTCGGATAATAGCTCCAACTATCCAAAACGCCTACAACAGCATCAAAGCTTTCCATTTTTATCCTCCTCTACAATTTTTTTCGCCAACACCTTGAAATCCTCTGCGCTGGTACTCTTTGCCGTGTCACCGCTAAACAGGCTGTGCCGTTCTGCCTGCGCTCTACGAACGCCCATAGACGGTCTAATCTTCACGTCAAGCAGCTTTGTTCCCATGCTTTGTGCAATCACAGGGAGCTGCTCCACAACCTCTTTGGACAAGTTCTCACGGCTTTTGTACTGGTTCAGAAGCAGACCTTCAATCTTCAAAGTCGGATTGAAGTATCTGCAAACATCGCCGATGGTCTGCGAAAGCTGGCTCAAGCCGGCAAGCGCATAGCGGTCTGCTGTAATGGGTACGATGATGCTGTTGGCGGCGATCAGAGCGTTTATAAGCGCAAGACCGAGCTGCGGGGGAGTGTCCAGAACAATGTAATCGTACCGTTCTGACACGGATTCCAGCGCTTCACGCAGCCGGAAGTTCTTGCCAATGTCTCGGACAAGCTGCTCGTCAATGTCCTTCATTGCATTGTCTGACGGCAGAATGTCGCCGGCTTCACAGTGCTGGATTCCTTCTTCTACCGTGCCCTGCCGGGTCATTACATCGAACAGGGTGCATACATCCTCTGTCTGTGCGCCGTAGGTGTCCGTTGCGTTGCACTGGGCATCGCAGTCCACCAGCAACACCTTCTTGCCAAGCAGCTGCAACGCGCCAGCCAGACAGGTGCTTGTGGTGGTCTTTCCTGTGCCGCCCTTCTGGTTAGCGACAGCTATGATTTTTGCCATTTTATCACTCTTTCTTTATTCTTTCGGTTCGTCAGGAAGTGACATCCAATGGGTTACATGATATAACACATTATCATCAATCAGTTGCGTTTCACTATTGTTTTCATAGAACGCATCCGTCAACACATCATCTGTATACCATTTTTCGCCTTTTAAGTCACCATAATAGCCGAAAGTAACGCCCATCACTTTATCATAAATGATAATCTGAACGTACTTGTCTGGCATCTTATCTTTTACGCTAATCCAACCCATTCTTGCTCCTTTCTGCATCATCTGCTCAATGTGCTACATCTGACTACTCAAGATAATCGAACCCGAATGTCGCAAACTTGCTTAACTGAGAATCTTTAATAACCGTCCGAAGGTAAGCTTCTGGCACTTCAACATCCGGTTTGCCCTTTACGGCTTGCTCGTATGCGCCCTGCACAATGTTCACAACAGCATCCTTCTTCTTGTCTTTGCGAATATTCGGGTATTCAGATTTTATTCGCCTTGCCACAGACCTTGCGATGCTTGCACACTGCTTTTCGTCAACGCCCGGCATCAGGCTTGCCCAGTCAACATCTTCGTATGCGCCGTTTCTAGGGCTTTTTACAGGCTTTTCGTTGTCAGATACGTCTCTTAATGGTGTTGTCTCAATCTCGCTGGATTCGGCATCTATGACCGGCTCAGAGCGTTTTATCTTTACGTCGAAGATGATCGATACTATTCTGTGCCCAACAGTCCGTTTTTTATACGACACAGAAATGTCGGATATTTCATTGATTTCAGCAACGGCAACGTCCAAGACCTTTGCTCTGAAAAATTTGAACTGGTCATAACTGCTTGCTGTCGCACCAAGTTGCTCTTTCAGCTTCTTGATGCTGATTTCATGCCCCTTCGACCCCATGTTCAGCCAGTCCCGAAGAATCGAATAGAGTAAGATGCTATACTGAGACTTCATGCTTGCCGTGTATCGCAGACGATACCGAACATACCCTTTTTCTGCAATATCAAAGAACACAGGCTGCAACAAAGGATTACACCTTATTGAAACCATGTATGTAAAGCACTCCGGGTCAAATCGAATCTGCGCCATAGCAAACAGGGTGTACAGAGTGTATTCGTCCTTTCCTTCAAGAGGAACGGCTACTGTGTTCTCAATGAAGTGCCTAAGCTGTTGCTTCAAATCTTTACTGTTCAGACGGATACCCAAAAAGTCACAGTATTCTTTCAGCGTAAACTGAACAGTTGCACTTTCAGGGTCACGAGGGTTGATTCTTGACAGATATACTTCCAGCAGACGAAGTTCTCCAGCTGTATAGTCCCTGAACTTTGCCCACACAAGAGCCTTGCTCTTTTCCACGAGATTGTTCATTGACAAGTCTCCCAAGTTCTCACATCCTTCCCACTTGTTGATATCAGTATATCACATCACGGTTGAATTATCAAGAGTTCATTTCTACCATCGTGCAGATTTGGTATACCTGTCCGTGCAGATTTTGTATACCTTCATGCAGTTTTATTATACCTTCGTGCAGATTTTGTATACCTTCTTACATATATTAAACAAGATACTAAACAGGAGAGATAAATAACATCTACTAAATAGCAAAGAAGCAGACACTTTTCAACACACACTTCTTGAATTTTCAAATCTTATTGAAAACAACAGCATCCAAAGCCAATAAATGCAAGCCAGAAGCAAGCCGAGAGACGCACCATCTACGATTAGGCACATTAAACGAGGAAAAAAAGTGGATGGAAAGGTATACAAAAACTGCACGGAGCATTCTTTCGATAGCGATTTTATTGCGCAAAAACACAAATATATGATAATACGTTATTATTGTGCAATAATGTTCAACTATGTGTACACCATGTATGAACTAAAGGTATACTAAATCTGCATGAAATGGGGCAAAATGTGCGCAAAATTAAACGTGCTTACGTTGTTAGCGCTTTCTAACGTGTACAAAAAGTGGATGAAAAAACTTTTAAGTCGGTGTTATGGTGGACGGATTAACAAGCTGCTCAATCGAAACGAATAAATTAACGATAGCTCGTTATTTATTCCGCGCAAATGTTGTCGATTCATAGCCTATGGGGGACAGATTGACAAGACGAATTTGCCCGATAGGTGTACAAAAAGTGGATGAACGTGGACAAAATGTTCTTCAAAAACTGCGATAATTCGACAATCAACCACTTATATTATTCGGATTCACGGTATAAGAATCGTTGGACTTCATAGCGGCTTCCGTCCCGGCGTCTTGCGCCTGATAGAGAATCTCCATCTTCGGGGCGGTTCCGTTCGGGTCTGGGTCTGTTCCGGTAGCCTGTGCTATCTCATAGCTGCCCGATACCATCCGGCAGACAGTGACCCTGTCCTTCAACGGCGTATGGAGGTTTGCCAGAATCTCCGTCAACACGCCGATGTGGTCTGAGCCGTGATCTCCGTACCGAATGTACAACAAGGCATCTATCTCATAGGAAGAACATTCTATCATGGCATCTATGAGAGTCTTGCGCTTTTCCATGTCGGAAAGGTCGTCTTCCAGATGTTCCAGCAGCCCCGGATGAATGCAAGCGTCCATGTATCGGGCCACCGATACGCCGCAGCAGGTGAACCAGCGCATAGCCATTGGCAGGGAGATGGCTGCCAGACCTTGCTCCCAGTTGGCAATCGTGCCACGATTCACGCCCATTCGTGCGGCTAATTTCTGCTGGCTTAAGCCGGAACGTATCCGTGCCATCTCTAATGCTTTGGCCGTTCTTACCAAATATTCATCCATAAATTCCCACCCTTTCAACAAAATCCGGCAAAACTGCTGGATTCGACAAGCCAAAAAATGGAAAAAGCTGCTATGGAGAACCAACAGCAGCCTGTGTTATAACTGTAACATCGAAAAAATAATCAAGCAGGAGGTAACAACATGATTATCATTGACGGGATGCCCGCATCTGAACCTACCGAAAGCAGAACGCCAAAGCCGTGGGAGGGCTAGTCTATGAACCAAATCGACACCATGCTTATACCCTATGCCCGCCAGACCGCCTTAAAGCTGGTCTACAACCTTGCAAACAGCAATGCCGATAAGTTTGCTTACGAAGAAGCAAAAGCTGTCCTAGAGCGTGCCGTAGCCGCCTTAGATAATGGATGTGACCCGGCAGAGAACATCGAAAAAATTAACGGGCAGTTCGTAGAACTGTGATTGGAGGAAAGATGGATAGGCGTTGTCCCTTTTGACTTGAACGCTCGTGGCTTCCCCGATGCAAAGTAACGGATGCAAAGAAAACGTTCGATTTTTACGAAGTTGTTCAAATTGTATTGACTATACAACCAGAAGAAGTATAATCATATCAAATGAAAATTCGTATTTACTGATCGGGAGGATATGCTGCAATGAGCGAACAAGAAAGAGCTAAGATTGACAGGTTTATCGCATGGCTGTTGGAACACCCTGATAAGATTCCGGCAGCTGAGCAAGCTTTAGACTTGGAATAAAAGAAAACCCCTTGCACAGAGCTACACCAGCCCGGCACAAGGGGTTTTTATTTTACCGGGTCAGAACCGTTTCCTCACATCTTCTCGATTAGGTTCATCAGCGCTTCACGCTGCGCTGTCGGCATAGATTCAAGCTTTTTTCTAATCCGTTCCACTGCTGCATCGACTTCACTTTGCGGCTGCTGGGGCGTTTTTTCTTTTTGCTTGCCAGTGAGTTCCTCAACCGTAACGCCAAGCGCGTTGGCTACTGGCAAAAGCATTTCATCTGGAAAATCCCTGTCGGTAGTCAGCATTTGAGAGATATAACCTCTGCTTTTTCCGATTTCTCTGCACACAAAGGATATATTTACACCCTTTTCGGCAGCGATTCTTTTGGCTCGCTCCACATTGCGCATAGAAAAAGACCTCTCTTTTTGTGCAAATAGCCAAATGTTCACAGAATTGAAGATTGACTATTGAAAAATAGCCACTTGGCTAGTATAATATGAAGCACAGGACAAACAAAAACCAAGACCCCTGACAAATCTATCAGGAAGTCGCTGGAAAATGTTCACTTTGTACCTCGCAACTACATAGTAGCATATTTTCTAGTAAAATGCAAGCCCAGAAAGGAGAATGGCTAGTGAATCTTTCTAAAATCGACGAGTTTCGCAAGTTACATGGTCTGTCTCGTACTGACTTGGAAGTAGCTGCTGGTTTAAGCAACGGCGCACTGGGCAAGTGGGAACGCTCCGCAAATGGGCCGAGCATTCGACAGCTTGTGAAAGTCGCTGATTACTTCCGCGTGTCGGTGGACGCTCTTCTTGTAAGAGATAAGCAGTAAATCATAAGAAAGGGTTAAAAATGAACGACATTATCTTATCTATGCAGAATGGCGAGCCTGTGGTTTCCAGCCGTCAGATTGCAGAGAGCTTCGAGAAACGTCATGACCATGTGATGCGTGACATCGAAGATATTATGAAGGGTCTCCCCAAAAATGGGGACACCCACATGTTCTTCAAAACCGAGTACACCCACGAGCAGAACGGCCAGAGCTACCCCATGTATCTGATGAACCGTGACGGTTTCACCCTGCTGGCTATGGGCTTTACCGGCAAGGCGGCTCTTGAGTGGAAGCTCAAATACATTGCAGCGTTCAACGAAATTGAGAAGAAGCTGGCTGAACAGCCGCAGCTCACCCGCTCGCAGCTCCTTGCAACTGCGCTGATCGCAGCGCACGAAGAGCTGGAAGAGAAGGACAAGAGGATTGAACTTCTGACAGCCGACACGGAACGGATGAAGCCAAAAGAGATTTTCAGCGATGCAGTAAGCACCAGTCAAAACAGTATCCTGGTCGGTGAGCTGGCTAAACTGCTCAAGCAGAACGGCATCGAAATCGGCGAGAAACGGTTGTATGCCTGGATGCGTGAGAATGGTTATCTCATCAAGCGCAAGGGTGCTGATTGGAACAAGCCAACGCAGCGCAGCATGGAGATGAAGCTGTTCACCATCAAGGAAACGGTCATCTGCCACTCGGACGGACATACCAGTGTGAACACCACCACAAAGGTGACTGGCATCGGTCAGGTCTATTTCGTTAATCTCTTCTTAAAGACGAAGAAGAACAAGAAAGCGGAGGGATGAACATGGAACAGATCATCACATTGAAGGTAGACCTTGAGCACCCGGACGATGCAAAGTTTGCCATTGACGAAGCGGTCAAAGTCTACGAAGCAGACAAGCTCAAGTGGACAGAAGAGGAACTTGTCGAAGCAAAGCATCTGGCAATGAAGATTATGGAGCAGTTGTGCTTGGATGGGTACAGCATTGAATGGTTCAGAGTCACGGAAACGTACTGCTACAAGGCGGTTTCTATTTGGCTTAGTAAACCGGATGATGAAAGCTTTAAGCGAAATGTAACGTGCTGCATTCCTTCTGCTTCTTTTGATACTTGGGTTGCCAAGTGCGTCTGCCTGTGTCGGACTACCGGCAGAAACGTGCCCGCGTTCATCATTAAAAAGGCTGGTGAGTGCTGGTGATGAAATTTTGCAAAGCACAAAGCCGCAAGCGCAAATTAAAACTGGCAATGGCTGCTGGCGTGTCCCGGAACAATGCCAACAAGGTGCTTTAGATGGAGAAATCCATCAACCAGTGCTTTGAGCGCCATAATCGGGAAACCAGACTGAAAGAGGGAATGCCACATGGAAGAAAAGTACTGTGAGCGCTGCGGCATTATACTTGGCGCAGCCAACCCTACAAAAAAATATTGCTCAGATTGCAAAAGGGAAGTTTCACTGGAACGAAAGAGAGCAAGACGAAAAGCATTGAGCGAAAGTCATAGATTTGTACCAGTAAAAACCGTTTGTCAATGGTGCGGAGAGCCAATGATTAAAAAGTCTGCGGCTCAAAAGTATCATAAAGAATGTGCAAAAGACGCTGCTTTTGCAAGCATTGCAGAACATCAAAAAATAAGAAGAGAGCGAAATCTGAATAAGAAAGCATTGGAAGAAAAAAAGATTCCATCCGTAGGGCAAGTTCAAGCACTTGCTGATAAAATTGGCAAGCATTACGGTGAAGTGTCGAGAATGCTTGCAGCAGGGGAACTGACTTATGAATGGTAAATACTACGGAAAGCGGGAAATCCGCTGGAACAGCCGTGAGAAAAAACGGCTGAAAAACATTCAAAAACGAAAGGAGAAAAATGAAAGCACTTGTAGAAATCGCCATGATGTGGGGCGTAGCGCTTGCAGTGGTTCTGGCAACGTTTTTGCTGAACTTCTGGCTGGTGCATCAAATTATGCTTCTGATCGGAATTAAAGGAGCATGGCTCATCATCTGCATTGCAGCAATTATAGCATCTACGTGGATTTTGAGCTTTGGTAGCAAAAGTGGTGAAAAGAATGACGTTGGAAGCTGCTCTTGAAGAACGCGATATGAAGGCATCAGAGCTTATCCGCAGAAGCGGCGTGTCAGCCCCAACGATATACAACATTACAAGTCCGAGTAAAACACCGTACAAGACGGGAGTTAAGGCTGATACGCTTGCAAAATAGCCGAAGTGCTAAATGCAATAGTCGTAATCGATGCAAGCAAACCATTTTTATTCGATATCATTTTGAAAGAAGGGACAAAATGAAAACCGTAAAAGGAAACGTGCTTACCATGCTTGGTATTGTCGCTGCAATCGTAGCCGTTAGCTGTGGCGATACAATAAATGGATGCGAGACTGCAGTACAGATGCTTGTATGGGCATTTGTTTCACTGATGTTACTAGCCACCGCTCTGGTTTTGTGCGCGCTTGGAGTGAGTGCGGAAAAAGAGCATGAAGATAACGAACGGATGGGAAAGTTAAACCGCATTCCCGCTCATACCAACAAGTGGAGGGACACACAATGAAATGCCCAGTGTGCGGCAGTGACAACATTACAACGGTTGATAGCCGGTCTGACCACGATAGCATCGTTCGCAGAAAAAAGTGCCTTGTCTGTAACAATCGGTGGACGACCATAGAAATAGACAAAGACCAGTGGTACAGCGCACTGCAAATCAAAGAGGAACGCAAGAGAGGGAGACCCAAAGATGATTAACCTTGACAGATTTGGTGGCGTTACAGAGCCGGAGGACGGCGTGTACTTCATGACCAACGAGCAGATGGCGGAAGTGAAAGAAGCCGACCGGCTGGCAGCGATTGAAGACTTACAGTCTGAGATTGAGAATAGGGAAGCAGAGCTGAAAGACCTCCGTGCACAGTTGGCAGACCTGATGGCTGGTTGATTTTGTACAGCCAAGTTAAGCCGAAGTAAGAACAATGAAGCCTAATGAAGCCAAAGAAAGGAGGACGATTCTATGACCGATAAGGAACTTATTGAGTATCTTCGTAAATGGTTTTACGTTGATTCTGACGGTACGTTACACAGAAAAGACAGGAAAAACAGCGCAGGAAGCTACGATAAAGACGGTTATTTGATTGTGAAAATCAAAGGGAAGCAATACAAAGCACACCGCCTTGTGTACGCACTTCATTATGGGATAATGCCTATTGGAGTAATCGATCATATCAATGGAATCAGGACAGACAACAGGATTGAAAATCTTCGCTGCGTAACCCAAGCTGATAATGTTGCAAATACTGTTCAGTCCAAAAACGCTTTAACTGGCGAGTACGGAATCTACGAAGACCGTTCAACGAAAGGTTTGAAACGCAGATATTCGTTCCACTTTAGCGGCAAAACATACCGATTCAAAACCATAGAAGAAGCTAAGAAATCAAAAGATGCTTTATGGAAGGAGAAATATGGAAACACTTGTGAAGCTTTCCAAAATTCAAGGCGAGCTGAAAGCTCCAAAAAGCCAGCGTAATTCTTTTGGTAAGTACAATTACCGCAGTTGCGAAGACATTCTGGAAGCAGTAAAGCCGCTCCTTGCAAAATATGGGGCGTGCCTTGTACTTGAAGATGAGCCCGTGCAAAGCGGCGAATATCATTACATCAAAGCGACTGCAACAATCTACGATTCGGAGAGCGGAGACAAAATTTCAAACACCGCATACGCTAGAGAACCTAAGCAGCAGTCTGGTATGTCGGATTCCCAACTTACCGGCACCGCAAGCAGCTACGCCAGAAAGTATGCTCTGAACGGTTTGTTCTGCATTGACGATACGAAGGACGCTGACACGGACGAGTACCAGAAGCAAACCACAAGCAAAGCAAACAAGCCTGCGCAGAAGCAAACAGAATCGGAAACCATCCCCCCATGCGCTTGCTGCGGAAAGCAGTTGCAGCCTATTCAGTACAACAACCGCACAGTCACTCCGCTGGAAACTGCAAGAAGCACGAAAAAACGCTTTGGGCGCGTCCTGTGTTGGGACTGTGCTCAGAAACAGCCGAAGGAGGGATAAATAATGCTTAACTCTATTGCAATTCAGGGGCGTCTAGTTCATACACCCGAAGCTAAGGTCACGAAATCCGGCAAGGATGTTTGTACGTTCAGCATTGCTTGCGACCGCCAAAGTGGCGGTCAGAAGGAGACCGACTTCTTCAACTGCACCGCATTTGGTAATACGGCACTGTTCGTTTCCAAGTGGTTTCAGAAGGGCAGCCTGATTCTGGTGACTGGCAGCATCCAGACCCGGAAGTATACCGACAAGCAGGGAAATAACCGCACCGCAACGGAAATCATGGCGAACAAGGTTGACTTCTGCGGTGGCAAGTCTGACAGCAAACCCGCCGATCGGGCGCAGGATGCACCGCAGAACTACTCTCAGGGCAACACGGATGACTTCTCTGTGATTGACGACAGTTCTGATCTCCCTTTTGACTAACGGTTACGCTACCGGGACAAAAGGCGAGAAAGGAATAGATGGAGGAACTTTGGAAAGACATTCCAGAATATGAAGGGCTTTATCAAGCATCGAATCTTGGAAGAATCAGAAGCGCACCGGGCAAAACGACTTTTTCTGCTGGATGCAGAGTTCGGACTTGGCAAGTAAGAATTATCCAGCCTAAAAAAGAGAAAAGATGCCGAAACTCAAAAGGCTACACTGACGAGAGAGTAGAACTTTGGAAAGATAGAACACACAAAACAATGCTTGTTTCACGGCTTGTTGCAATGGCTTGGGTTGATGGTTACAAGCCTGAATTGACTGTAAACCATATTGATGGAAACCCATCAAACAACACACCTGAAAATTTGGAGTGGATAACAAGAAGTGAAAACATAAGAAAAGGATTTCAAGAAGGTCTTTACGATAAATGCAGCAAAGAAGTTGCTCTTATTTCTCCAACGGGGGAAATCCACTATTTTGGAACAAGAAAAGCTGCTTCAAATTTTCTAGGAAAGAATCATGCGTATTTGAACAATCGCCAAAAGCGAAATTACAAGACCGGGATTGATTCAAACGGAAACCATTGGCTCATTAGAGACTGACCACATACCTTATATAAGAGCTGCGCTATCTGGTTGGACGGGCGTTTTGAAAGATGATTACCTGTTGTCTCAACTGTACATCACGTTGCACAGCTTGCCACGACACTTGCGAGAAGTACAAGGCAGAGAAGAAAGACTTCGAGGAGCGCAAGGCGTTCGTGCATGAGCTGAATTATAGCCAAAGCGTGTACCACCGCAACTACGAGGACAAGCACCGGGAGCGTGGCAAGAAACGATTTCTCGGAAGTGAATTTAGAGGTGAACGATAAATGGGAGCGTTTATTGCAAGACAGCCTAATGGTCTGCTGTGCAGGTTTTCTTCGGTAGTTGATTGCATTACCGACTACAACATGACGGAAGATGATTACATCGAAATGTGCGCCGAAAAGGCACGAGAAGAAGCAAGAGATGTTCTTGACCATTATATTGAGCCGTTTGAAATTGTTGACAGGTGTTTCTTTCCAAACAACATGACTACTGAAGAGCACAAACGGATTATGAAGGAAATGGAAAAGCCTGCTGACAAAGCAACTCATATTCCATGAATTTAGAGGTGAACGAGGATGAGCAAAAGAAAGTATAAGCCGGGCTGTTACATCATTTCACTTGATGACTTGATGAAGCAAGAGTTTGTTTACTGCGCCGGAAAACTTGTTCACAAAGGCTGGTTTGGTAGCTGGCAACTGCGATATGCAAATAGCGAACTTGCCCGACTGCGTATCAGAGAAGCCAAAAAAATCGAGGACAACGAATGAACACCGGCAAGCAGTTTGAAGCGGACTTCAAGGCATCCATCCCGTCCGATGCGTGGTGCTACCGACTGAAAGACAGCGCTGCCACCTACTACGGCGGCAACGAGAACCTGTCCTTCTCTATCGACAACATCTGTGACTTTCTTGTGTACCGTTACCCGATGAACCACCTGTTTGAGCTGAAAACCATTGAAACGCCCTCTATCCCTCTGGAAAAGGTGTTCGGCAAGTACGACAAGGCGAAGTGCAAATACCGCAAGGAAAAGCACATCACGGACATGGTGGATGCAATGGGGTACAGCGGTCAGACCGCCCATGTGATAGTCAATTACCGGACAGTCAACCGCACCTTTGCAATCCCTGCCAGCAAGGTTCTGGCGTTCCGTTACAACGAGAGCCGCAAGAGCATCCTTTGGCAGTGGGCAGAGCAAGAGGGGATAGAGGTCAAATCGAAAAGGCTGCGTGTCCATTGGCGGTATGACGTGGATGGGCTACTAAAAAGATTGGAGAAAGAAAATGCAACTGTCTGAAAAACAAGAATTGGTAAGGCTTCTGGGGCTGTACCAAAGCGAACTCCTTATGGAAAACGAAGAAAACCTTAGAAAGAAAATGAGAAACAATGAAAGCCCGAAGAAGGTCGTCACAGACTATTCATACGGCGTGAAAGCTCAATATGAACACGCAAGAATCATTATCAAGAAACTTTCTGTTGAAATCGGAAAAGAACTCAAGGCTAGTTGGGAGTTGTGGTGAAAATGACAATGGTTTGCTATAGATGCGGTGAAGCGTTTCTGCTTTCCAACGATGTAAAATACATGACACCGTTTGATGACGAACTTGACCAATTTGAAAGCAATTCTATTGTAAAGTGCCTTGCTGGAGATGATAAAGGAATTTACTCGATAAGAGATGAAACCGTTGTCCTTTGCTCATCTTGCATGGCAAAGCTGAACGACTGGCTGAAAGGAGGTAACAAATGCCAAAATACGAAGTGACGCTATTGTGCGCTGACTCGGCAGGCTATGAAGATACGGTCTGTTACATAGTAGATGCCAAAAACAGTACGGAAGCTGTTAATCTGGCAATTGCAAAATCCAAGGCGAGAACGGAGGTACTGAAAAATGGATGAAGTGAGGTTGATTAACGCAACGCCTCTTGAAAAAGAAATGCGAGAATATGCCTTGTATATTGGGCGCGAAACCACAAACGAGTGCGAAAGCACCGCTGAATGTTGCGCAGATATGGTGAGCGAGGCACCCACCATCAACCCGGAAACGTTGCGACCGGTGGCGCACTGGGAAGTCGGTGGGGTGAATCCTGTCAATGGCGTAGTCGGAAACTGGAAGTGCAGTTTGTGCAACAAAACGTCACTGAAAGATTCTCCTTTCTGCCCGAACTGTGGCGCAAAGATGGAGGAATGATTGAAATGAAAAACAAAATAAATCACCGTTTTATCCGATTTACAATCGCAACCGTAGCACTACTGCTCACGCTGCTCTTTACATCCTGCCATCCGACCGCCGCTAAAGCCTCTGCTAAAGCGGAAGAAGCTAGCAAACCGTGTTATCACGTCTCTGTTTACTCTCCTGCAATTGGAAACGCAGGATATACGTCATTGCGCGTCCCGAAGTACACCATTACGGTGGAAAGCTTTAACGAGCTGATTCCGATCTCTAGTGCAAGAGATTACAAACTACTCCAAATACCTCTGGGAGACGGTCGATTTGAGCTTGTATCCACTTCAATGGTTGAAATCGAATACTACTGAAAATGGTTGGGCAGTTCAAGAACGAGAACATGACCCCTGACGAGTTCGCAGATTACATCACCGCAAAGTCAGAACAGGTCGAAAAAGAGCTGAGAGAAAGGTGGAACTAATGGCAATGTTTTCGGTAGAGGACATTTCAGAGATTACTTCAAGAAATCCGAAGTTTTGTCGCATTAAAAGAGCCACGTTCACTTGCGACTTCTGCACCACTAGCGTCGATGTGTGCGATGAACGTATTGCAACTGCTCTAGCGGATAGCAGAAAAACTCCTAATTGCCCGATTTGCGGAAAGAAAACTATATGCAGTCTATATGAGTTTCAATCGCACGAAAATCCAAACATCATAGAGGATGTTAGATGGAGGTAACAATGTTTGAATTTGTAACCCGCTGGCTGGTCTGCTTAGTCCTGCTGGCGGTAGTAGTTCAGTCTGAACGGACAATCAAGAACATGGCGAACAGCCTGTTTGAGGAACGGCAGGCAATGCTCGTCTGGCTGTTCGTTAACGTGTGTCTGACCGTTTGTACGGCTGTTGTGATGGGGTGGAAATGATGATTCAGGATATCAACATGGTAGGGCGTGAAAGGCTGGCTTTTCTGTATGGTCTTTATAGCGGCTGTGCGAAATCAGAAACTGATCTCAATATCAAAGGCATTTATCAGAAAATTGCTTCCGAGTTAGCTTGGTGTTTGGGATTCAACGAGAACGGCGGCAAATGTTATGAGATGAACGGGGAATAACTAATGGACAACGAACTTTACTGCCCAATGAAGATGACCAGCAATCCGCTTGGTCGGTGCGTATGCGAGAAAGAAAAGTGCGCTTGGTGGCGACAGTTGGACAACTGCTGCTCCGTCTGGTGGATTGCGACCGAGCTGGATAAAATCGAAACGAAAATGAAGAGGTGAGAGTGTGAAAAAGCGGATTTACCTTGTTCTCGAAACCGAAGCGGACGAGGATGACAAGAGCATCCGCAGCGATATTGAGCAAGAACTTGGAATGGCCACGCATTATTTCAAAACCTGCTCTTATAGCGAAATCGGGTTCGATGGCTTGTGGAGAAGCACATTCGAGCAGCCGCCTAAGAAAGAAGATGCAGATGAAAACGGCTATGTGATGGCGATTGCTGGGGCAATCACAAAGTCCGATTGCGTAGGTTATCCATATAAGTGGTTGTGGAATGTCGTTGCAAAGCATCCATGCGCATACCCTGTTTGGAAGCCTATCAAGGAGGTCTGATACATGGCAACACCTCCAAAGCGTGGTCGTGGCAGACCGCCGCTGACCGAAGCTGAAAAGAAAAAGCGTGAGAAGCGAGCGCAAAAGGCAAAAGAGCAAGCCGCCGAAAAGCGTGAAAAAGAGCGTGAGAAGAAGAAACAACAGATGCTTAACAAGCGGAAATCTATCCGCTCACAGGTGAGTAAAAAGGTGAAAGAACAACAGGAGTTAGCGATCACGAGGTCTAAGATGCTGAATACAGGCGATTTGCAGTCGAGAATCGGTAATGAAGAGGACAAGAAAGTTGTCGGAATGATTGCGGCCAAGTATTTTGGCGACCTTCCGAGCGTGGACATGAACAACCCGATCGAAGTGCAGCAACGCCTTGATTTCTTCTTTGACGCTTGCATCGAAGCCAGAATCTCCCCTGTGGTGGAATGGATTGCATTGGTTCTTGGAATCGAATGGCCTAGCCTGAGACAGATTATGACAGGCAAGCGCCGTGACGACAGTTTGCAGCAGAAATACATCTTGAAGCTGATTCTACAAATGCAGTCCATGTGGGCGTACAACGGTATGTACGGTCAGGAGAACCCGGCAGAGTGGATTTTTCGAGCCAAGAACTACTTTGGTATGCGTGACAACGTGGAAGTCACCGTTGCACCGCCAGAGCAGCCGTTGGGCGATGCCCAGAGCGCAGAGCAGTTGGCACAAAAGTACCAGACGGCTTTGCCGAAGGAGATTGACGTGGAGTACAGAGAGGTGGACGACTAATGCAGACTGACAGAGGAATCTACCACAAGCGAGTATGCAACCGCTGCGGAGCGGTTCTTGGCGGCAGGATGATGGACCCTGACGAATATTTCAAAGACTGGGGATGGCGCAGGGACACAGGCGACCTGTGCCCGGAGTGCTATGAGGAGTATAAGCGAGTGATCGGGCGATTCAATGCCGCCAGAATGAGAAAGAGAGGGGAGAAAGGATGAGTTTCTATTGCACCGCTGAACATTGCACTTGCATGGGCATCAAACAGTTTTCTGCTGGTAAGGCTATCCGATGCACGGCAGAATCCTGTAAGAACAAATCTGAGCCGTCCTGTGGCTCTTGCGAATGGTACGCAGAGCCGGAGGGTGTGTGCGTCAACGACCAGTCAGAACACGTTGCAGACTTCGTGTTGGATAAACGTGGCTGCAAGGAATGGGAGAAGAAAGATGAGCGAAAGTAATGTAATCAGGCTGGGCAATGGCATTCTACTGGACAGCAAAGGGAAACTTTTATGCCAAACTGTGGACAAGTCCTGCTCAAACTGTAAATGGCACGACAGATTCTCGTGGGTCTGTTACAACGGTCTGTCTGAGTGCCGGGCTGATTTTACAGACCCGGACGATGTGTGCAAGGAATGGGAGATGAGAAAATGAGCTACGATATTTATCTATGCGACCATGTAACGCACAAACCGCTCAAAGCAGATAGTACGCATTTTATCTCAGGCGGTATGAGAGCCATCGGCGGAACAAGGGAACTGTGGCTTAACGTCACATGGAACTATGCGGACTTTTACTACCGTAAAGATGTGTTTGGAAAAAACGGCATCCGCTCCATCTACGGCAAAACAGGCGCAGAGAGCATCCCGATGCTAGAAAAGGCGATTGCCGCACTAGGTGATGATGTAGACGATAGTGACTACTGGCACGCCACAGAAGGCAATGCAAAGCGTGCGCTGTACGGACTGCTGGCGTTTGCAAAGATGCGACCTGACGGCGTGTGGGATGGAGATTGAAGGGAGAAGAATGGATGTTTGATATAGCATTAAATGCGGCGATAATTATTATTTGTGGTATAGCTGTAATTCTTTTAATCGTTCACGATGTACCCGCAAAGCAAACGTCTATTTGTGACCGATGTAAGAACCTGTATTATAAGCGTTCCCCGAGAGAAAAAGAATATTACAGATATGTTTGCAAAGTGCCGTTCAAAAAGCCTTTCAACATTCCTCCCGAATATTGCGCAAATTTTGAAGAAAGGGATAATAATGGCTAACACACTTTGGCATCCGGCAAACGAAAAGCCACAAGAGCGGACGCATCCTTTGTTGCTTGCGACTAAGACAACGTGGCGTGATAAAGATGGAAAAATGTTGCAAGGAGTCTCGCCAACAGCGTACTTTCTTGGCTGTTACGCAGACGGTCAGTTCTGGGACGAGATAGGCGAGAGACTGCCGGAAGGTGTGACGGTAACGCATTGGATGGCGTTTCCGATGGTATAGGAGGGCTTATGGAAAACAATATCGTTATTACGCAAGATATGATTGACTCGTTTACGGCTGCCATGCGAGAAGTGTACAGAGTATACGGAAATGATGAAGAGCGTGTGCATGGCGTGATGGATGGCATTATGTGCGAAACCTTAGATAGGCTTGGCTTTACAGAAGGCGTGGAAATCTTTAACGAAGCACCGAAATGGTATGCGTAAGGAGGTCTAAATATGGATGGATTTGAAGCATTAACAGAAGCGATGAGCCGATGTGCTGCATCACTCGAAAATTGAATATTGGGCGTACATGCCAGAACCGCCTGTGGAAGAATAAATATGACAAGAAGAACATTTATTAAAAAGCTTATAGGACTTGGCTACTCCCATAAAAGAGCAAGGAGTATTTGTTATTGGCATATCAAAAATAGGAGAGCCATTGAATCTAACAAAACGCAATATATGCTTAAAAAATGGAAATCTCAAGGATATGACGAACCTATTGATTTGAAATCTTATAAAGAGTTTTATGAATCAATAAAAAAGTATGGAACCGTAGTAAAATAATGTAGGCGATGAACATGAATAATTATGTATGGCACTCTACAAAAGACTGTATGCCCCCTTCATACGCTTCTAAACTAATTCTTATGGTGAGCAATATTTGCCCAAGAAAAAATGAATATGGGCGATACATGATATTTGGATATTACACTCCAACGTATGGAATAAATACATGGGCAGATGAATGGTACGATAAATTAGACCCAAACAATTACATTGTGACACATTGGATGTTTGCACCAGATATGCCGGAGGAACAAATATGACGAACAAGAAGTTTGGCATTATCATTATGGACTTGAGCCTTTTTGACTTCGGGCCGAAGCCGCCTTGCGGGTACATCAAGGCAAAACATATTCGCCCAGCGTACGGCAAAGGCGAAAGGCTTGTAAAGGTGCATAAGCGAATCACGAGAACGAGAGAGGGATTTAAAAAGTGAAAAAGCTTAAATTTCCTGAGGATTTCTTTGCATTCGACAACCCGGACTGCCCCGACAAAGACATTGAAAAAGCCGTGAACAGAATGAAAAACTGGATGAAGGACGAGACTTACAAGAGCAACCCTTGGTTCTTTACGGCTGCTGGTGGCTATCTTGTAGTCGGTCTGATTGCTGAGGATGGGCAGAAAACAATCTACGTTGCACGGCAGTATTATGAGATAGTCAATATTCCGGGCGAAGGATGGCTGCGTGAATCTGACGCTGAGTGCCTGTTTTAATGGGGGATAGGTATGGACAAAAAACGAGACAGCTTTACATTCCAACGATACTACTTTGAAGCCATCTCCACACTCAAAAGTAAAGAGAAGTTGGAACTCTACGATGCAATCTGTGCATACGTTTTTGAAGAAAAAGACGCAACTTTGAACTCAAAAAAGGCAGAATCTTGTTTCATTTTGATTAAGCATCTGCTCGATGAAGAATGGAAAAGAAGCGATATTGCGTCAAAAGGATGGTCTACACGAAAGTCAGTTCATCCTCATATCATAAATGAGATGAAGGTCAGCTCATCTATGAGTTCACAGTCAGATGACAATGAACCCATTGTATCAACTGACAGTCAGACGAACGTCAAGACCTTGCCGGAGAGCGCAGTCAAGAAGAAACCTGACATCTTCTCCAACTTTGCTCATGGCGATAAAGCCCTATTGGAATCCCTGCGAGAGTTCGCACAGATGCGTACAAGAATCAAGAAGCCTATGACAGACCGGGCAAAACAGATGCTCTGCAACAAGTTGGAAAAGTTTGATCGGCATGACTGGAAAGCCATTCTTGACCAGAGCATCTATGCAGGATGGCAGGACATTTACGCATTGAAACAGGATGACCAGTACGAGCAAAGTACGGAGATGGAGTTTCCTAGACTATGACAATGGACGTTCAAACGGTATTTATCGGCGGTCTAACGCTGTGCAAAAGAGATGTTGCAACCGAAGTCATGGTTGAAGTTGATGATTCTGACTTTGAAACAAAAGAGCTGCAAGAGGCTTTCAATGCGATTAAAGGCTATTGGGAGCTTCGTGGATATGTAGACGTTGTAGACCTCAGAGAAACGCACAAGAACGTTGCGGATTTGATTGTGGAATGCAGCAAAGCGTGTGAAGCTGAGTGCGTTGTACTTAGCCGTGAACGCATGGGAGAATGGGCTAAGCGGATAAAGGAAAATGCTGCATTAAGGCGCTTCCAGTCGCTTGCAGTTGAATCCGCTAGCGCATTGACGACCTATGAGGATTTGTCTGAAATCTACCAGCAGATGGGCGAGGCAATGAGCCTGAAAGCTGAGGAAGAAGATGCGTGGACATACGAGGATGTGCTGAACGACTATGTGCTTCACATGGACGAGAAGCCTGTGTACATCAAGACAGGCCTAGAACGTCTGGATGAAGCACTGCACATCTCACCGGGTGATTTCATCATCATCGGCGGCAGACCTTCTGCGGGCAAGACAGCCCTGTCTCTGCAAATAGCAGCAAGCATGGCAAAGCAGGACTATACCGTGTACTATTTCAGCTTAGAAACCAGCAAACGCAAGCTGGGCGCACGTCTGATGGCCAATCAAATATACTGCCCTCTGGACACGGTGAAAAATAAGGCGGTCAGCTTGAATGAGATTGACGGACAGGCAAAGAACATGAAGATGCCCTTGTATATCCGCTCCGCTGCCGGAAAGAACGTGGCGTGGATGAAGGCTCAGGCTCTTCGTAAAAAGGCTCAGGTCATTTTCGTAGACTATCTTCAACTCATCCACGAAACAGGCGCAAAGGACAGATATGCCGCCATTACAGCCATATCCATTGCCCTGCACGAGTTGGCGCAGACCACAGGCATTGTCGTGGTGGCACTGGCACAGCTTAATCGAAACCCATCCAAGCCCGGAGCAACGCCTACTAACTCCGACTTGCGAGAGAGCGGACAGATTGAACAGGACGCAGATGCAATCATCCTTCTGTCCGGCGATAACCCCGACAAGTACCTGTTCCGACTAAGCAAGAACAAGGAAGGCGAGATAGGCGACCTTCCCATCACGTTTAACAAGCAGATTCAACGGTTTCAAGAGTATACTTGGATGGACTGAAAGGAGAACGACTATGAAATATCGAAAGAAGCCAGTTGTTATCGAAGCATTCAAACTAAATGCACGAGGCCTTGTTGGAGAAGATTGGTTCTGGGATGCAGTAAGTAACAATGATATTATTACGCATGACTTCGGAAAGTTTCACGATGACCCTGCGTGGTGTGAGATTAAAACACTTGAAGGCACTATGATTGCAAGGGCTGGCGATTATATCATTCGTGGCGTAAATGGCGAAATCTACCCGTGTAAACCTGACATTTTCGAGAAAACATACGAAGCGATTGAGTGATAGCAGCCTAGCATCGCTTCTGCGCTCGTATCGTAACAGTAGAATAGGCAAGAAAAACAGATAACAGAGTCTAGGCGATAAAGTTACCGTCTGAACCACATAAATATTTTTCGTCAATTAACAAACGGAGGAAAACGATTATGAACATCACTCGACTGGAACAAGAGACCATCGTCAACTTCAACGCAGCGGAAGATACTGCATCGGTTTATACCGCTGACCCGGTGTATATGCGCAAGCTCGACAAGCTGTGCGAGCGGGAGCCTGCGTCGTACAAGCTGGTCAAGCAGGACAAGGACGGCAAGTGGTATGAGATGCCCAAGCGACTGGTTCGGTTTGCAACCACAAGAATTATGACGGACGAACAGAAAGAAGCGGCTGCGGAGCGTATGCGCAAGATGCAAGCAGACAGCAGAATTCAAATCTCCGCTATAATCACCAATTAACAAACGGAATGAAAAGCATGGAATGGTGTCAGGTGGTAAAACTACCCTCTGCGACTATTCCGTGCTTTTTTCTCTTGTTATTTATCAGGGGAAAACTGCAAGGTCTGAATTTGAGAAAGAATCGTCTAATCGCAGGGCTGATTGAGACGAAAGCAAAATGTGTGAGACGAAAAAACGCTTCGACAATCACTTTCGGAAATGGCTTTCAAATTTTTGTCCCCTTTCCCCCTTGTTTCCTCTTCCCCCCTTTTATCCCCCTCTTTCCCCTACAACCCCTATTACCCCCTATAATCCCCCTAACATCTTCCGTGCTCCCCCTTTCCCTCCCCGTGTGTTTAGCGCGTCCGCGGGCGTTATATGCGCCAGCGCGCGCGTTGACGGAGCCGGGTGTGCCATGATAGTTCAAAAGTGAATAAATAACAGTTATGCGAAATTGCAAAGCCAGCAGAGAAAACCGTAGGAGAGAGCTGGCGTGAGGTTCGGACTGGTGGATGGTCTGCGACTATTGCACATGGAGAATTGACTTCATTTTGCAGTCGGTTGGATATGTACAAATGTTGCATTGACTATTCATAGTAGAATGCTATGGATTGAACGTAATACCATAGTGCGTTGCTAGGAATTAAATCGAGTACGAACAGACCGAATTTGATGATACGACTATTTCAGCGGAATAATAGTTAAAAAGACTGAGCAATTGTCTGCGACTATTATAATAGGTACGATTGTTAAAGATTTTGAGGTAATGTGATTGGGATTAAAATTGACATGTGTCAAGACATATATTGATTTTGGGGATGGTCTGACGGCTTAGCGACTATTGCACATCCCTTTCTCTAAAAGGCGAACGACTATTTTACACAAAAAATACACGACTATTTAACGAAAGCTCGCAAGAAAACGTTACGACTATTGCTCTACGACTATCAGCGATTAACTCGTTACTACACTATATATAGGACTTTCAAACGCTGGTTGCCTGACGACTTTACGACTATTCTACGACTATTGGCTACGACTATTTCAGCCGGGACGCTGCAACTATTGCTGACCTCTATTAGCTATCGGGCGAAAGCCCGAAAAAAGATGCGGCGTAAGCCGCCAATGGTTCCGCGCCGCCGGGTGGAGGGTGCGCCCCTGACCCGGTGTCAGACCTTCAGCCGCCGGGTTAACTCCTGCACCGGATGCAAGCCGGATGCGCTGACCCGCTGCCGCTGTCATGGTCTGTTCTATGCTGCACTGTCTGGCATGGATTCATAACAGAGCGCACTCTTATATACCTTATTATAATAGGCGGCTGCGCTGGCCTGTACAGCGTCCGGCGCGGCGGTGGTATCCGGTATCGGTGGGGATGCTGCGCTTGATGGTATGCCCTCCGGCGTGGCGCAGTCGGTGCATAGGCAGCTTGTGTATCTGCTGTATTGTGTGCGCTGGAATAGGTCAAATCAGCGGAAACGCCACTGTAAAGCCCTGTAAGCGGTTTTGGCGTTTTGGCTGTATAAATTGCATGGACAACAGAAAAGCCACTGCAAACGCTTGTGCGTGGCTGATACGTTGCAGGGCAAAAAGAAAAGCCCGGCCATTTCTGACCGGGTGAGATGCTTTTTATTTGGACGCTTTAAACAGCGCCGAAAAAAACCAAAAAAAGAACAGAAGTGCGGACAGTATCACAGCTTGCACCCCCTTATACCACGCTAAAACGTTTGTATGTGGTGCGCTTGCTACACTCGGCATATATATCAGGGTGCGCTGCCTGCAAAAGCTTGCTGTCGAGCCGGACGCTTTGAACGTCCTTATACATCACTTTGCAAGCGCCTGCGACAACCTCCGGCGCTCCCTGCATCATGGCAATAATTTCATCCCGCAGGCTGTCCCGCATCTGCTCCGCTTGTTCTGCCAGCCGCTTATACTCTCGATACTCGTTGCACTTTTGCTCTAAGTCTGTCATTTTTTAGCCCTCCAAAATTCCTTTGTTCTCGAATAATACGTTAAGGTTGCGCCGTTCGTATTCTCTCCAATTTTCACCGATTGCAAGCGCTGAGTTTTGCGCCCAAAATGGGACGCCCGCCCGGTCAAGCTGCCCAAACAAAAAATGAATTGTTTTGTCTGCCTTGTCTAAAAAACCGATGTCACCCGGGTCTTTTTCCCTGCAATAGGAAATTTCAGCCATCCAATATGCAAGGGATTCTAATAGGCCGTATGCCTTTTTATTTGCCGTGTATGTCATTTTTAGCCCTCCTTAGCTGTTTAAAATAGCAATCATAACCAACGCCCCGGAAATCATGCCGCCAACGTACCAGATTGCAGCCCACTGGGAAAAGTCAAGAGTGATCATTGCTTGTACCTCCTATTACATGACCTGAAACAGCGCAGATGTGCGGGCGGTGACGGCGTACAGTTTGCCGGACGTGTTGCCCTTTACTAGAACGCCGGTGCAGCCGTAAATGCCGGTGCTGTATGCGATGCACTCAAACCCGCATTCATCAACGCGGATTGCGTCAATCTCCGAAAAGCTCTTTTTGGTCAAGTCGGTTGCGGCGTTGGTGGTAACATAGCGGCGAATATCTTTTAATGTGGTTTTCATGGTTTTTGTCCTCCTGTTTTGGTGTTTCGTGATGTGGTTTATCAGATATGTCTTATCTTGATTCTATTATATCAGATATATCTTATATGTCAATACCTTTTGAACAAAAATATAAGATTTTTCTGATTTGTTTTTCTGGCACAAAATGGTAAGATTGCGTTGTCCATATCTGCACAGTTTCGGACACACTCCACGCCCTCCAGCGTCCCGCCGCCGTTACGATCTGCCCGCGTGGGCGGTCTGGTATTGAGCGCAGACCGGTGCAGCGTGTCCAGCGTTTGGGCGGCGGTATGCCCTGGTACTTGTCTGCCCTGGTTCTGGCACGGCCTGCCCTGCTGCCTGTGATGTGCAGGCCGTCCGGGTGCGCTGGGGCGCTGGGGTCTCCACCGGCGGGGTATATAGCCGCCACCCAGCCCCGCCCGGTGAGTAGCGCGAAAAATCTCCAAAATAAAAAAGGCATTTTTACTTCCTGCCCACCCCCTCTTTTCTGCACAAAACACCCCCACCCACTATTGTCAATCTCAAAAATTCCGCGCAAAAACAAAAAGCCCCCTACAAAGGGTCTGTGTTCTGTGCTATACTTGCCTTACAAGCCTTGAAAGGGAGGAATCTGTAAAAATGAGCAAAAATAGAAATCCGGGATGGATAGTGATTGGCTTGATTATGCTAATTGCCGGTTGCTATGAAATCTACACCTCGTTTAAGCCAAAAGAGACAAAACCGTCGTCGTCTGTGGTAGCGTCTGTTGCGGCAATTGAATATCGGCAATGCACCGTAACGGATATGATATCAAAGTTGAAAAGCAATGCGTTAAACGCTTCTGATGAGTACAAAGACCAGTATGTTGAAATCAGTGGAGAAGTTGGCATTATCGACAGTGACGGAAAGTATATCACGGTACTGGGTGATTCTAGCGCCCTTTTTGGCATTCAGTGCTTTGTAGAAGATGATAGCCAAACAGAAGCCATAAAAACATTGTCTGTTGGTGATGAAGTCTCGGTTAAAGGCAAAATTACTGACGTAGAGCAGTTTTCCGGGTATATGATGGATATGACTGAAAATCCAGAAAAAGTGGAATGAGTGTCTTTATTGTGCTATAATCAGCTAAAGGCTATACGCCAAAGAAAGGAAGAATCAAAAATGAGAAAGAGAATCATTGCGGCGGCTCTAGCAGCGGCTATGATGCTTGCTATGCCTATCAGTGCAATTGCGGCAAAAAAGCCTGATGAATGGTCTGGCCTTATTGAACTTGAACAGACCAATGCAACGCAGTATGAACCGTTGGGCATTAAGAATCATGGGTCTTATGCGTGGCGTGATGGTAGTACGATTTATATTTCTTATGCTCTTGAAATCGAGAATACCAACAAAAATCTTGCAGTCTGGTTTCCACATATTGAAATTGCAGTCGTTGCAGAAGATGGCTCCGTAATTAAAACAGACGATGAATATTTGGATTGGGTTGCAGAAAATGATTCTTATTGGTATGCTGGATACTTTACATACGAGTATGACGGTACTATCCCTGCCGGTATCGAAATGGCTGTTTCGGCTCAGGACTATAACTATCAGCCGAGTGCAGGAAAAGAAGTTTTAAGAGCAGGTGAATTGGCTGTTACCAATACTTCAAAGCGTGGTAGTGGCTATGAGACAAGATTCACCGGAAAAGTGACTAACAACAGCGCATACAAGACAAATGCAAAGGTCGTTGTTCTGTATAAGATGAAAGATGAGAGCGGAGAAGAAGTTCCCGTGTGCGGAGATATTGATTATGTCTTGGATATCCAACCGGGAGAGACGAAGAACTTTGAAATTCACCCATATTCTGGGCTTTCCAATTATTCTTCGTGGGAAATCGTAGCAATTCAAATGTAACACAAAAAGCCAGCGGCTAGATGTTCTCTAACCACTGGCTTTTCTTATTGACTGTTATACGCTTCTACGGATACTTGCATAAAGCAGACGGAACGTCTCACGGCCTTTCGGCGTTACTCTGGTCTGTACGCCACCGTGCTTGTTTTTCTGGTTGCAGTATTCCTTGACCGCAAACAGGCCGTCGCCCTTGCCCGCTTTTGGCAGGATGCCCTTGCTCTTGTCACGGTAGATGTACCCGTCAGAAATAAGCATCTTGATGAACAGGCGTTCAGGAATACGCAGTTCCTTTGCGGTAGAGCGGAAGTTTGTAGACACGTTCCATGCCACAAGGTCGTCAAAGTAGTCTGCTTTAGGCTGCATCTCCTCGTTCTTCTCACAGAGCTGCTTGTTCTGCATCTGTAATGCTGCGCTCTTTTCCTTTTCGGCCTTCATGTTCTGAATCAGACCGATCACGAAGTCTGGGTTGGCAATAGCCGTCTCCAACAGGTTGTCGGTCATGTACATTCCATGCTTGCGGATGGACGGCAAAACCTCGTGAGTGACCCAGTGCTTGAACCGCTGTGCGCTTTCTAGCTTGCTGCTGAAAATCAGACTGTACAGGCCGGATTCGTTGATGATGGTCGGATGCTGTTCTCTGCCCATGGGGTCGCAAAACGCTACCCCATCTCCCTGACGCTTATCTTGCTCGTCAACGTGTTTTGCAAGAGCGTCTTTCGTGTTGACGTACCCAAGTGCTGCGGCAATGTCCTTGCCAACAAACCAAGGGTCATCGTCAATAAGCATGACACGGATTTTGCCAAATTCGGCGTTGTTGAAGATTTTGATGTTCTCAGACAAAGAAAGTTGCATTAAAAAGCTCCTTTTCACTTGTGAGAGAAGCAATTTTCTGCTATAATAACGGCGAGAGAATGCTTCTCTCAGGGTTTACATGATACGTTCGCTTCTGTCGCCAAACTTCAGCGGACGTATCATTTTTCGTTTTCATCGGGCATCGGGTACTTTTCAAGGTAGGCATCGCGGACGGCCTGTGACAGTGACACGTGGCACTTCTTGCAGTGCTCCACCAGCAATTCATACTGACGATCAGTGAAGCCAACGGCTACCTGATGGCGGTATGCTTCGATGTAGGGACTTCTTGCCATATTTTCATCTCCTTTCTTTGAGGTGCATTAAGTGTAATTGCAAAATGTAGTAAAGTCAAGCGGAAATAGACCAACGAAACACAACGTTTAGTGTTCGTTCATCTTGACAAACTGCTTTCTACGTTTTGCACAAAACTCAGCCCTTATTTTTGGACGCTCCTGCTTCGTACCCTGCCCGGTAATTCAGTTCGGACAGCTTGCCCAGAGCTTCTGCGTACTCCCTGTCCTCGCTGGTCGGCTCTTTGCCGTTGGCGAGGGTTTTCAGAAATTCTTCGGTTGTCGTGGGAAAGTTCATATTTTTTGCTCCTAACTATTGCGGAAAGCAGCCCTTTTTGGTATAATAGATTCCGAAAAGGGAGACTGCCCCCTTGGTGGTTGCAGGTTCTCGTTTCGTGATGTGGATAAGCTATCAGCGTAACTTTGGACGGTGGCGCTGGTAGCTTATTTTTTTATGCCTTGATGCTCTCAACGTAGGATGCTACCCACTCAATACCCATGCGGATAACATCGACCTTTGAGATGCCCAATGCTTTTGCGCTGCTCTCCATGCTCGCGATCTGGCTCTCTGTGAGCCGGGTGCTTATCATGTGCAGCTTATCACGTTCCGAGGTTTCTGCTCGTCTTGCCAAGCCTATCACCTCGCTTTCGCTGGAACAAGTATAAAGCGTGAAAATATGCTTGTCAAGACCCAAAGTTTTACGAAAATGAAGTTTGGCAGAATTACTCCTTATTATAGAAAATTTTCTACCTGATTGTGATTAACTAAGTAAACACCTTTATACTACTCTAGTATGTATAAATACATACTAGAGTATATTTATATATAATATAAAGGGCACTAGATGGAAAAACTTGGAAATATCAGAAATGTCTTGATTTTATAGGGTTCATCTGATATAATGGCATCAAGAAAGAGAGGGCGCAAAAATGAAAGCAGGAGAAGCAGTAAAAGAAGTTATGAGAAAAGAGGACATAAAGCAAGCGGAGCTTTGTAGTAGGCTTAAAATTAAACAGCCAACTTTAAGCGAACGTCTTTCTCAAAAAAATATTAGCGTTAATAAGCTAAACGAAATGCTGAATATGATGGGCTATAAAATTGTAGTTGTCCCTCGTGATGCACAGTTCAAAAATTGCGAAGGCATAGACATAGAGTAAAGGACGGTGATTCTGAATGATCTACGGTTACGCTCGTGTCAGTTCTGCTGGACAGGCGATTGACGGCAATAGCCTTGAAGCCCAGTCTGAACTTTTGAAAGCCAACGGCGCACAGAAAATCTTTTCGGATGTTTACACCGGCACGAAGCTGCATCGACCGGAACTTGACAAGCTGATGGCTGAAATTCAGCCGGGAGACACGCTGATCGTGGCGAAGCTTGACCGTATTGCTCGTTCCGTGAAAGGTGGCATTGAAATTATTGACAGCTTGCTTTCAAAAGACGTGTCCGTGAACATTTTGAATATGGGTCTGATGAACAATACATCGACCGGAAAACTGATTCGCAACGTTATGCTTGCCTTTGCAGAGTTTGAGCGTGACATGATTGTTGAGCGCACCAGAGAGGGCAAAAAGATTGCCAGTCAACGCCCCTATTACAGGGAAGGTCGCAAGCCCACCGAGTACGACCGCAACCTCTTTGACGTTCTTCACGAACAGGTGGAGAAGCGCATTCTCACGGTCACGGAAGCTGCCAAACAGCTTGGTGTGACCCGCCAGACATGGTATCGGATTGCTGAACAGAACAGGTGAAAGTATGGCTAGAAAACTTTACGCAGTAACGAGTGGTGAATACGAGGATTATCACATAATTACTCTGACCAAGAGCCGTAGACGTGCGGAGAAAATCGCAGAGATGTACGATGCCGATGTTGAAGAATACGAGGATAACGAAGAGTTGACGGTAAAACCACTCACTTATACGGTTTATGCCTATGGCGGCGCAGACTGCTGTGAAGAGCATTTAGATGACGTTGAGAAAAATGTTATCATTGGTCAAGGGCTCGCTTATGTCGATGCGTGGTCTAAGCAAGATGCAGAGCGGAAAGCTGATGCTGTTTTCAAGGAAGTCCGTGAAAAAATGGAAGCTGAACGCAAGGCGATAGAAGAAGCATACAGGAGTACTCCTACATGGCTTGCCAAACGCGAAAATGGAAAAATCTACGTCATCCCAGAAGATAGCAAAACAAACTCAAGCGGAATTCTGTTTGGATGCAGAGCATTCATTAAGGCTCCTACAATAGAAGAAGCTATGAAGATTGCAGCGGCTATGTTTACGGATTATGACGCAACCCGTGCGAAAGCCTTGAAGTGAAATTGTTTGCAACCTAGAATAAAACCGAATGAGAAAGGAGAATACATTGAAAGCGATTAACGGAAAATACGCTTCGGCGAAAGTGTTCACGGACAATATTGAAGATAAGGCATCAGAGCAGATTTTGACGCTTTGCAATCAGAGCTTTGTTGACGGATGCAAGATTCGCATTATGCCAGATGTTCATGCTGGCTCTGGATGCGTCATCGGATTCACGGCAAACTTAGGCAAGAAGGTCATTCCTAATATTGTCGGCGTTGACATTGGCTGCGGAATGCTTGTTGCTGAACTCGGAATTGAACATATCGACCCGGAAAAGTTAGACAAAGTAATCAGAGAACGAGTTCCGGATGGAATGAATGTTCACGAATCGCAGAAAATGTCGGGAGCCTTTCTTAACCAACTTGACTGTAAAGATAGCCTGCATAATGTTGACTGGATTCTTCGTAGCATGGGTACTTTGGGTGGCGGAAACCATTTTATCGAGCTGGACGAAGATGAAGAAAAAAACCAGTACCTTGTTATCCATACTGGAAGCAGGAATCTAGGTAAACAAGTTGCAGAATATCATCAAAACGTAGCAATTTCTAATATCAAAGGAAAGAACAAAAGAAAAGAAGCTACGGAACGCCTGATTGAGGAACTGAAAAAGCAAGGCCGTGAACAGGAAATCTCGCAAAAAATCAAAGAGCTGGATATTCAGTTCCCCGATATTCCGAATGAGCTTTGCTATCTTGAAGGGAAAGAACGTGATTCTTACCTTAACGATATGCGGATTTGTCAGGCGTTTGCGAAAATGAATCGGGCAAGAATTATGCATTCCATTTTAGACGGGGCTGGAATCGATTCTATGCTAACTCATGCGTCTTTCTTTGAAACCGTTCATAACTATATTGATGAATCGGATGATATTATCCGAAAAGGCTCTGTATCCGCTAGAAAGGGAGAGAAGCTAATCATTCCTCTTAATATGCGAGACGGAAGTCTTATTTGCGTTGGAAAGGGCAATCCTGATTGGAACTTTTCCGCTCCTCATGGAGCTGGTAGGCTATATAGCAGAACAGCGGCTAAAAAAGCATTCAGCGTTGAAGAATATCAAAAACAGATGAATGGTATTTATACTACGTCAGCCGATGAATCTACGTTGGACGAATGCCCAATGGCTTACAAGCCAGCACAGGAGATTATCAACGCAATTTCTCCAACCGTTGATATTGTAAAACATATTAAGCCGATTTACAATTTCAAAGCGGGAGAATAAAACCGAATATTCAATTTTTGTGCAGTTGTAGGCACTCTTTACATTTTTAGGTAGGGGGTGCCTATTTTTTTATGCAGCCAAAGCAGTGTATCGCCATCATTGACAGCATCAAATCGTATGCAAAGCAGAATCCGACCGAAGCACAGGTTTATGAGGACTGGTTTCAGGCGGTCGTGAATTTGAGGGACGCTCTGCCGCAAGACAAGCGGTTCGATGCCTACAAATACTCTGGTGAGTTGCGCTCTGTCTGTGCAGCCATGATGGGCAAGATGAAAACAGGCGAGGACGTTGCAAAGGTCTATGATATTATCAGCCGGACGTACCTGTTTGAAGCAAAGGATGTGTTCGATAGCTATTGCATTTACCTTGAATGGAATCGTGCGCCGGAGAAGAAATTCTATCAGCCGAGACGCAGAGTGCTGAAAGTGCTGGCAGACGACCTAGAGGACTTGTTCTATAAGCGGATAGACTTCTTGGGGGTTAGTTTGCCCGCTCGCGTTGGAAAGTCCACGCTGTGCATTTTCTTCATAACATGGCTTATGGGCAACCGCCCGGACGTTGCATCGGTCATGAGCGGACATTCCGACAAGCTGACCAACGGCTTCTACGGCGAAGTGCTGTCCATCATCACGGACCCTGTAACTTACAACTGGGGCAAAATCTTCCCTGACGTTCAGCTTGTGGACAAAAGTGCAAAGGACGAAAGTGTTGATCTGAACCGAAAGAAGCGCTTCCCCACCCTGACCTGCCGCTCCATTGGCGGTACGCTGACTGGCGCTGTTGAAATCGGCGAGGGTGGCGTTCTGTACAGCGATGACTTGATCGAGGATTTGGAAGAAAGCTTAAACGTTGAGCGTCTAAACAACAAGTACGATGCCTACCTGAACCAGTTGAAAGACCGTAAAAAGCAGGGCGCATTGGAACTGATGGTCGGTACGCGCTGGAACGTGCTTGACCCTCTGGGGCGCATCCAGAACCAGTACGCAGACAATCCAAAGTACAGATTTCGGGTGATTCCCGCTGTGGACGAGAACGGACACAGCAATTTCAATTATGACTACGGCGTTGGATTTGACGATGCCTACTATGCTGACATGAAAGCCAGCATTGACGATGCAACATGGTGGGCAAAGTACATGGGCAAGCCTTATGTGCGTGAAGGTTTGCTGTTCCCTGCCGATGAACTGCGGTATTTCAACGGCGTTCTGCCTGATGGTGAGCCCGATCGCAAGCTCATGGTCATGGATATTGCATGGGGCGGCGGTGATTTTACCGCTTGCCCTATCGCCTATGTGTATGGTGATGCCGTGTTCATCCCTGACCTTGTGTTCAATAACGGCGACAAGACAGTGACTAGACCGGAAGTCGTGGGCAAAATTATCCAGCACAAAATCAACGTTGTGCGTGGAGAAGCTAACAATGGCGGTGACGAATACTGTGACGTGGTAGACAGCCAGCTCCGGCAGCAAGGATACCACTGTTCTGTCCGCAGCCAGCGCGCGCCAAGTGGTCAAAGCAAGCTGTCCAGAATCATCCAGTATGCGCCGGACATCAAACGGTTCTATTTCCTTGACGAAAAACACCAGTCGAAAGAGTACAAGGCATTCATGGAGCAAGTGACGATGTTCACGCAGCTTGGTAAAGTTCCGCACGATGATGCACCGGATAGTCTGGCACAGCTTGCCGATGAATTGTATAACGGAATCAGTAAAATTGAGCCTGTCAAGAGGCCATTTTGATTAAAAACACAATATATTGTGTTCGCTGGGTCTATTTATTTGATTTCACCACTTGACAAGGCTTATAATGTACGCAGGAAGTTTTGCAGCTTCCCTTAAAGGAATAGCTTGCACGCGGGGTTTTGTCATTTTACTCGCGTGCGTGTCAACAAGCATATTCCTCCTTTCACCGGTGGAGGTTTTCTCACTCTTTCGCCTTCACCGGGCTTTATATGTTGCGTTTCCAATTGTAAGGGGAATGCCAGCCTGTCTCCCCCACGGCTGGCAAGCAACGGTTCGATTCCGTTACGCAGCACAACCAACTACCTAGCTTTGCATGGACTTGTTCTCCAAAACCTCCACCGCTATTCCCGGCTCTCAATGTGATGTTTAGGCATGACATTGCAAAGAGCAGCGGTTAACCAATCAAGCCGGGGTTTTATGTTGCATTAGCTCAGTATGGCTAGAGCATCCGGCTCATAACCGGACATACATTGGTTCAAATCCATTATGCAGCACCAAAATTGCAGCCGACCCGTTTACATCTGTCCGACAACTGAATGTAAAGGCTGCAATGGCTTTCTTCGGGCGAAGAATAGCACGGCTGGAAGTGCGAATAGTTTCCCAGTAGCTTCTGACAGGTCTGTGCTCAACAGCCTGTTTCCAGAAATCCAACGAAAGGAGCGCCCATGCTAGTTAGAATCTGTTGCCCTTGTATCAGGCAAAACCCAATCTATAAGAACGTCCGCTGCAACCGCTATCTTGGCGAAGTAGACGGACGATACCATTTCAAGTGCGACAGATGCAAGGGCGTTATCGAAGGAGACACAAGGGAAGGATGGGTGAAAATCATCCATCCACCGGAAAAGTAAATAGCTTTTGAAGCGCAGTTTTGGCGCAGTGAGATAGACCTTAACAGGTTTGTCTTGCTGCGCTTTTTATTTTGCCGGAAAGGAGGAACGCATGGCTGAGTATCAGATAGTTGTTGATGACTTTTTGAATAAACCGCTGACCGGACGTAGACCGATTGAAACGCCGGAGACGGAAATCAATCAGACGAACGTGCTGAAAGTGGTTATGGGCAAGTCGGAGCCTATTCATCTGCTGAACAAGAACGAGATCCGCTTTCTGCACAACTACTACTTGGGCAGCCAGCCTGTCCTCCAACGCACGAAGGAATACCACGCTGAAATCACCAATCGCATTGTAGAGAACCATGCCAACGAGTGCGTGGGCTTCTACACAGGCTACATGAGCGGCACTCCTTGCTCTTATGTGCGGTCTGAAACGGCAACTGGTGACGGTGAGGAAATCGCCCGTCTGTCCAATGCTTTGCAGTATGAGGGCAAGGACGCGCTTGATCGGCGGCTCTGGCAGTGGATGTTGGAGTGCGGACAGGGCTACCGCATTGTTCTTCCTGACAAAGGGTACAACGGCAACTACCCGGACGAAACGCCCCTTCTGGTGGACGTTCCCGACCCTGATATGGCGTATGTGATCTACAACTCCGGCATTGGTCACAAGCCCATCGCCAACGTGCTGCACATTCCACGCAATTATCAGAACGACCTTAACGACCTGATTTGCGTGTATACGCCAAACCAGTACTTTGAAATCGACAACGGCAAGGTTACGAAATCGGAGAATCATTCTCTTGGAATGTTGCCGATGGTCGAATACAAACTCAACCCGGAGCGCATGGGTCTGTTTGAACCGGCTATCCCTGTTCTGGATGCCATCAACGACCTTGAAAGCAACCGGCTGGACGGTGTGGCGCAGTTCATCCAGTCCATCATGGTGTTTACGAACTGTCTTGTGGATGAGGATGCGCTTAACAAGGTCAAGGAATTGGGCGCAATGTGCCTGAAGTCCACTTCTGGCCTGTCCGCTTCTGTTTCGCAGATTGCAAACGAGCTCGACCAGCAGCAGAGCCAGACCCTGCTTGATTCCATGTTGAACGTATATCGCAGCCTGACTGCTATGCCTAGTGCCACTGGTAGCGAGAACGCAACGTCCGACAACGTGGGCGCAGTTATCGTCCGCAACGGCTGGAATCACACAGAAGCAAGGGCACAGCAGTACGAGAATATGTTCAAGTTCTCGGAACGCCAAAGCCTGTCTGTGATGCTGAAAATCCTGCGTGACACGGCTGGTTCTAAGCTGATGGCAAGTGACATCAACATCAAACTGCCACGCCGTCAGTACGACAACCAGCAGAGCAAGGTTCAGATTTTTGCACAGATGATTCAGCAGCCGATTGACCCGCAGTTGGCGTTCACTACGCCCGGTCTGTTCCCTGACCCGCAGGCTGCTTATGAAATGAGCAAGCCTTTCCTGATTGCCGCTGGCAAGCTGGGCGAGGATGGGAAAGCACCGAAGCCGCAGAAACAGCCGACTGACCATATTGCCGACACCGGCAAAATGGTTGGCAAACAAGCCGAGATAAAAAACGGAGAAAAAAATGGTGAAACAGGCTCTTCATACTGACGATGAGATTTCCAATGTGATGCTTCTTCTCTCAAAAATGAGAGAAGAGTGTGCCGATGATGGCGAGTATACAAAAGAAAAAAAGCACAAAGCTATCGATTGGGCTCTGTATGGACTTGGCAATATTCCAGTAACCGACTAAAAATCATCCCGAATTTTCGGGCTGATATATTCCGGCAGGGAAGCCGGGATACAAATTTCGCAGCGTTGCAGGGAAGCAACGGTAAAAAAACGCAGGAGGAAATTAACGATATGAAACTCAATGTGTTGCTTGGTGATGCCTACAAAGAGGGCATGACCGCCGATGAAATCATTTCTGCGCTGGAAAAGGTTGCAGACCCCAACGCAGAAGTCGAGAAGCTGCGCAACGCCGTGACGAAAGCCAACGGCGAAGCCGCCGAGTACAAGAAGCAGCTCAAGGCAAAGCGTACCGATGACGAGAACGCTGCACAGGAACAGGCTGACAAGCTGGCAGAGATGCAGAAGCAGATTGAAGCCCTGACCGCCGACAAAGAGAACCTCGTCAAGGAAAAGACCCTTGCATCTTACCGTGAGAAGTTCGTTGCACAGGGTTATGACGCTGAACTTGCTGGCAAAGCTGCATCTGCACTGGCTGACGGCGACATGGACAAGGTGTTTAAGTTCCAGTCGGAGTTTATGACCGCTCATGACACCGCTTACAAGGCTTCTCTGCTGAAGGATATGCCCACACCTCCGGGTGCGGATGGCAAGGGCAGTTCTGACAGTGAGGGAGTGGCGTTTGCTAAGAGCCTTGCAGCAAGAAAGAATGCCGAAAATAAGGCATCGAGTGACGCACTGAACGCTTTCCATTAAGGAGGAAAACATGAAGTATACCACTACTCCGGTATCGGCTCCTGAAAGCACTATTCTGGCTGCTGATACCTACGTTGCCATTCCCTTTACTGTGACCGAAACCGATGTTGTAAAGGCTGGCTATCCCATGGCAAAGACTGGCAAGAAGGCTTCTGCCACTACCGGGGTTTCCGATGCAGCAGTTACCGACGCTATTGGCATTCTGCTGCACACCGTTGACCCGTCCGTCAACCCAAACGGCGCGCTGCTGATTCAGGGCGTTGTTGACCAGAAAAAGGCAAAGGCAAGTTCTGGCTTTTCCTTTACTGCTGATGACGTTGCCGCTCTGCATAAGGCTGTTCCCGCAGTCTTTTTCCGTGACAACATCGGCACTAATGCTTAACGGAGGTAAAACATATGGATTTTCAGAAATATTTCACCTCCGATGCCATTGCTGAGTATTGGACGAACGATGTTACCAACGCGCAAGCATTCGGTTCTGATGCCCTGTTTCCTCCGCGCAAGAAAGCCGGTCTGGAACTGAAGTGGATTCGCGGTCACAAGGGCGTTGGCATCTCCCTGATGCCGAGTGCATTTGACACGAAGGCGACCTTCCGCGAGCGCAAGGGCTTCAAGATGTCTGAGACTGAGATGCCGTTCTTCCGTGAGGGATTCCACATTGACGAGAAAGACCGTCAGATGCTGATGGAAATTCAGAACAGCAACAGCACTTTTGCAGAGGAAATCATCAGCCGAATTTTCGATGATGCCGCAGAGCTGATTACTGGCGCTCGAATCGTTCCTGAACGTATGGCATGGCAGCTACTTTGCCCGGAGAACGGCAAGCCCGGCATTACCATTAAGGCGAACGGCGTGAACTACATCTACGATTACGACCCTGATGGTACTTGGCAGGCAAAGAATTACAAGGCTCTTACCGGCAAGGCAAAGTGGGACGTTACCACTTCTACTCCCCTTACCGATTTTACCACTGCGAAGGATGCAATCGCTGCAAATGTTGGCGAAACCATCACTCGCGCCTACATGAACACCAACACTCTGAATAAGATGATTGCTTCTGACGAGGTGAAAAACCGTTTCATGACGGTTACGGCAAAGTCTATTGCTGTTCTTACCCAGAGCGAAGCGCGTGCTCTGGTTGAGCAGACTACCGACATCAAGATTCATCTGTTCGACAAAATGTATCAGCCTGAAGGCGGTGGTGATTCCGTCAAATATATCCCGGATGGCTATGTTGTTCTGGTTCCTGACGGTAAGGTCGGCGAGATGTGGTATGGCACTACTCCTGAAGAGGCAGACCTCCGTGCGGGCATGACGAACGCTTCTGTTTCTATTGTAAACAACGGCGTTGCGGTCACCACCATCAAGGAACCTCACCCTGTCAACACAAACATTATCGCATCCGAAATTGTCCTGCCGTCCTTCCAGAAGATGGACGCTGTGTACTGCATCAAGGCTTACTAAGGCGAAAGGAGGAAAGCAGTATGGGAGATCAGTATTCCGAAGCGGCAGTCAAGCTGGGGCAGTACATTGCTCCTGCACTTGACCGTGAAATCACGGACGAGGACTACCCACTCTTCGACCTGCTGCTTGATTTCGCCAAAGACAAGATATTTGCACAGGGCTACCCCTTCGGTAACAGACCGGACGAGTTGCCCTTGCAGTATCAGTCGTTGCAGATACGCATTGCAGCGGAACTGTACAACCACATTGGCGCAAACGGACAAACGAGCTATACCAACAATGGTATCACTCGTGTGTGGGAATCGTCCGATGTAGCACAGTCTCTGCTGAACGAAGTAGTTCCGAGAGTAGGTGTTATCGGCTGATGTTCAATGGAAGCCCGCTGGACAAGCGCCCGCTGTGGTATTCAAACCCCATCGGCGAGAAAGAACCTGTTGTAGATGAATGGGGAAACGAAACCGGCGAAACATCGCAGACGTGGAGTGGCCCTGCAAAGCTGATGCTGAACGTCAGTCCTCCTACTGGTTCTGCTGAAGCAAGCCCTTTTGGGGCGTTCACGGATTACAGCTATGTTGTCAGTTCGTCCAGCAAAAAGCGCAACACACCGCTTTATGAGGGTACACACGTCTGGTTTCAGACGGATGTTTCAAAGCCCTTCAACTACATTGTGGTCAAGGTCGCAGAGCATATCACGGACACGTTGTATGCGCTGAAAGAGGTGGCTGCAAGTGAAAATTAAAGTGAGGTTGAGCGATGCCGGACTTCGTGATGCGGAACGTCAAATACAGGAATACAAAACCACCCTGAATCAAAAAGCACAGGAGCTTGCGAGGGCGTTGACTGACAAGGGACTTGATGTTGCGAAAGTTCGTTTTGCTAATGCCGAATATGCTGGTAGCAACGATGTTTCTTGTCATGTTGAGCAAAATGGCAACACCTGCACCATTATTGCCGAAGGAAAAGCAGTTGCCTTTATCGAGTTTGGCACTGGCATACATCACAACGGATATGGCGGCGAACTACCGCCCGGCGTTGGTGCGCATGGCTCCTACGGCAAAGGGCAAGGCGCAAACCGCAGATGGTACTACTACGGAGAATCCGGCAATTCTGGAACGCCTGTCAAACAGGTCGATGGCAAAGGCCAGTTGAATTACACCGATGGTAACGAACCAGCTATGGCTATGTGGGGGGCTGTTGAAGAAATGGCTTCTCAGGTCGAAGCAACGTGGAGGGAGGTTTGGAATAGTTGATTGATTATTTCAATTCCATCTTCACGGCTGTTGCTAAGGAATTGCGAAAGCAAGTACCGGGCATCTTCGTTACCGGTGAAATCAATGACAGCAATGTCAAAAAGTTTCCGTGTGTGCAGATAGAGGAAAACAGCAACCTTCCGGTTCATCGGGATTCTGCCAGCCGAAGCAAGTATGCTGCCGTTTCCCTTCGTGTGCGTATCTATTCCAACAAAACCAGCGGACGCATTGCAGAAGCCCGCTCCATTGTGAGCATCGTGGATTCTGTATTGGAACCGCTCAATTTCTATCGAAAATCGTTTGCCCCGTTGAATGGGCTGTACAACAATTCCGTCTATCGGATTGATTGCAGCTATGGGGCAACAATCGGAGAGGACGGAATGATTTACCGAAACTAAGGAGGTAAACATTCTATGAGTACTGCTATCTCCGGTCTGAATACCACCCTGTATTGTGGCGACAGCGCAACCGCTATGACGAAGCTGTGCGACATCAAGGATGTGCCTGACCTGATCTCCGAGCCGAACCTTCTGGATGCCACCACTCTGTCTGACCCTATGCAGGTCAACATCTTCGGCATCGTCCAGTCTGATACCAAGTCTTTCACCGCAAACTATAACAAGGACGACTATAAGAAAGTAAAGGCTGCTGGCTATGATGAGACTTCTGAGAGCAACGCCGTGAAGTACTATGCCCTGAAAATGCAGGACGGCTCCGGCTTCACTTGGCAGGGTATGCATCAGGTTGGCTTGTCTGGCTTTGGCGTGGACGAGGTTGTGGAAATGACCATCAACTGCATCTTCACCAAGAAACCTGAGTTCAGTGAAACTCTGACTATCACTGGCGTTTAACCGTAAAAAAAAACGAATCAATCAAACCGGGCAGAACTGAACATCGGATTTGGTTCTGCCCCTATTTATAAAGGAGAGTATTTATTATGGCTACTAAGGTTATCAACTTTCATTCCCCCGATGGCAAGAACACTTACGAGCTGACCTTCACCCGTGACAGCGTGGAAGCTACCGAACGTGCAGGCTTTCAGATTGGTCAGTACACCCAGATGACCAACCTGCTGTCTAACTCCCGTGCTCTGTTCTACGGCGCTTTCATTGCACGGAACAAGGGCATCAAGCGCAAGGTCGTAGACGAGATGTTCCAGCACATCGAGGATAAGGAAGACCTGATGGGCGTTCTGCTTGAAATGTTTATGGACGCTTCCAAGTCCCTGCTGGCAACTGACACTGAGGACAAGACCGCAAAAAACGCAACGTGGGAGATTGTGTAACCGCACAATCTCAGGAATCAGACGGAGAGGGAGAACCGTTCTCCTTCTCCAAACTGTTCCACGATGTAGAAGCCTATTACATCTCCATCGGCATGACCTACGATCAGTTCTGGCACGGCGATGTCTGGCTGGCGAAGGTTTACCGAGACGCAGAGGAACTACGGGAACGCAGAGCCAACGCTGAAGCGTGGAGAAATGGCTTTTACATGGCATCTGCGCTTTCCTCTACGGTTGGCAATATGTTCCGAAAGAAAGGGTCTAAACCCATCAAGTACATGGATAGACCGATTCCCCTTACTCAAAAGGAGAAAGACGAGTATGAATACCAACGCGCAGTTGAGGCGCAGGAGCGAATCAAGAGAATGATGTTCTCTATGATGGAAAGTGATGGTGGTAGTGATGGCTGATGTTGATATTACGAGCTTATCCGTAGAGATTTCTGCGGAATCGCAGGGCGCAGAGCTTAATATCGACAAGCTCGCTACCGCCATTTCTAATTTGCGGACAAAAGGCAACGTTGGCAAAGTATGTTCTAGCCTTGATACTTTAACGAAATCTATATCTGCGTTGAGGTCTGCTTCGTCTGGTATGGATGGACTTAGTAGAATCAACGATTTTATGGACGGGATTTCCAAAGTAAACCTGTCTGAAAGCGCAAAAGGTATCCGTTCAGTTGCCAGTGCGTTAACTAGGATTTCTTCGGTCGATTTGAAAGGCCTTGACCTTTCTGGGCTGAAAGGCAAAATGAATAGTCTGCAAAACGGCTTATCACCGCTTTCCAAAGTTGATGCGTCTGGCCTTAGAAGTGTAAGCAGCGCGCTTAATTCCATTGCAAAAATTCCAGATTTTAGTAGCAAACTTGATTCAAAGACACTGGATGATTTTGCCACTTCTTGCAAGAAAATCGCAGATGCCCTTGACCCGCTTGCTTCTAAAATCGAAACAGTTGGAAATTCGTTTGCAAAGTTACCTTCCAACATTCAAAAGGTCATTGCGGCAACGGACGGTGCTACAAAAGCAAGCAATAAATCGGCGAAGGGTTATTTAAGCCTTTCCAGCCAGCTGAATGGTTTCATGCAATCGGCGGCAAAGCTGGTTTCGTTGAAAGCTATCGCTGAGTATCTTGGCAACGCTGTTGCGAAGTTTAACGACTTCTATGAAGCAACAGATCTCTTCCATAATGCTATGGGCAATTTGAGCGGTGAAGCTGATACGCTCATTAGCAAGATGCAGGGATTGCTTGGTGTTGACCCGACCAAAGCAATGACTTACATGGCTACCATTCAGAGTTTGGGCACTTCGTTTGGTCTGACCAGTGACAAAGCGTACATTCTGTCCAAGAACCTGACTCAGCTTTCCTATGACGAAGGCTCTTATTGGAACAAGGATGTTGCTGAAACCTTTACCGCAATGTCCTCCGCTATTTCTGGCGAGATTGAGCCTATTCGCCGTCTTGGCGTTGACCTGTCTCAGGCGCGGTTACAGCAGGAACTTCTTGCCCTGGGCTTTAACAAGCAAGTCTCTAGCCTGTCTCAGGCAGATAAAGCGGTTCTGCGTTACATTGCAATTATGAAGCAGACCTCCAATGTGCAGGGTAATCTTGCGCAGACAATTCAAAGCCCCGCCAACCAGATCAAGATTCTGAAAGCGCAGCTGGATATGCTGGCAAAGTCTGTTGGCTCTCTGCTCTACCCTGCCATGAAATCCATTCTTCCTCCGCTGATTGCTGCTGTCCAACTTATTCGAGAATTTGTCCAGTGGGTGGCAAAGCTGATGGGTGTAAAGGTCGTGTTTACTGATTTCACCAAGAGCGCTGATAGCGTTGGCGGCATCGGTGATGCAATGGACGACACGGCTGATTCGACCAAGAAAGCTGCCAAAGCCCTCAAGGACTACACGATGGGTTTTGATGAGCTGAACATCATTGACCCAACACAGGGAAGTTCTGGTTCTGGCAGCGGTGCATCTGCTGGCAACATCTTGGGCGATGTAGACCTGTCCGGCTACGATATGTTCAAGCAGTACAATGAAGGGTTTGCAAAGCAGATTGATGCTATCAAGCAGAAAATCAAGGATTTGATTCCTACAATCGGTGCTGTTGGAGCAGCTTTTGCGGCGTGGCAAATTTCCAAAGCTCTTTTAGATGCGCTGGATAAAATTAAGAATTTCACCATCAACGCAAAGGTTGACATTAGTTGGCCCGTCCTTGGTGTGCTCGCGTTTATGTCTGACATGAACGAATTTAAGAAGTACCTTGAGGACTTTCTTAAAAACGGTCCAACGTTCAAAAATGTTGCCGGAATGATTTCTGAATTTGCTGGCATGATGGGTGATGCACTTATTTTGCTTGGCAACCTCAAGTTTGGCGGCGCATTAAAAGTTGTTCAGGGCATTGGCGAAATCATTATTGCCATTAAAGACATCGCTGATAACGGCTTGAACTGGAACAACGTCACTACCGCCATTCGCGGATTAACTAATGTGGCTATCGGCATCGGTGCTCTTACAGGGCATTTGAAAGTTGCCGGTTGGGCGCTTGCTATTCAAGGCTTTACCTCTATCATTCAAGAAATTGCAGACAACTGGGAAACAATTAAGAATGGTGATTGGAGCGGAGTGGACAAAGCCACTCTCGTCATTGGAGCACTTGAAGTTTTTGGCGGCATTGCTACTGCGCTTGGTGCTTTTTCAAAACTGAAATCTGTTAAGGAAGCCACGGAATCCGTACAGTCTGTAAAGACAGTTTCTGATGCAACGCAAGGTGTAAGCAACGCAACGTCTAGTTTGTCTCCAAACCTTACTAGTCTTGCCAAAAACCTTGCTGTTGGCGTTGCCATCGTTGCCGAAGTTTCCGCGGCGGCTATTCTGTTTGCCGGTGCAATCGTTGCGCTCGGCAGCGAACTAAAAGCTGCTGGTGATGCTTGGCAGCCCGTTATTAGTAACGCCAAAGAAGTTGCTGAAGCAGTGGGGCTTGGTTCCGCAACTCTTGTGACCGTTGGCGCTGCTACGGCTGGTATTGGCTCTGTCGGCGGCGTTCCTCTTGCAACGAATATCGCCATTGGCACTGCAATCCTTGCAGAAGTCGGTGCTGCCGCCGTCCTATTTGAAGCAGAAGTTTGGGCGATTGGAACCGGCCTGGACAAAATTCAGCAAGCATGGGCTCCTGTGACCGAAAACGCTCCCGCTGTTAAAACTGCTTTGATCGCTGGCACAGCTTTACTTGTGGCGGTTGGTGCGGCCACTGCGGCCATTGGAATTGCAACAACCGCTACCGGAGGAACGATTCCAATTGCCATTGGAATCGGAACAGCTGTTCTTGTTGAATGCGCTGTTGCTTTTGTAGCATTAACGGACAGCATTTCTAGTGTTGCGGACGAATTAACGGGAAAACTTTATCCATCTCTGAAAAATTTGAATTCGAAGCTTCCGTCCATCAAAACCGGAATGAGTAGTTTGACTGGCTATTTGAAGGACTTTGCTGGTGAACTTTCCTCTTATACTTCAAGTATGGGTAGTGTTACTTGGTCTAGCATTGTAAATGGATTCCAAAAACTGTTTGTCGGTAATCCCATTGCAAGTCTGGCAGACGATGTTGGCAAAATCTACGATGATACTACAACGCTTAACCAAAAGTTGTCTGTGGCGAACCCTGAACTTTCCAAGGCGGTTCGGCTGCTTACGAGCTATTCCGATTTGATGTCGCAGTTGAAGCTCTTGACTGATGGAGCAAGCAACACCGAACTTGCATCTGACATCTTCATCAACCTTAAAGACTGCGGTGAAAAACTAGTTACTGGTTTCGTCTCCGGCATTGACGGAAAGCTGAATAGTCTTAATACGGAAGTTGGAAAAATCAAAACTACGCTTGAGAAAATCAATGATGAAGCAATCGTTTTTGAGACTGCCGGTGGGAACATCATCAAAGGTCTTATCAAAGGCATCAATGGCGAAAAAGAAAACGCCTACACCGCAATCGTCGAGGTCGGCAATAAGCTTGCCGAAAAATTCGAAACAGCGATGGATATCAATTCTCCGTCTAAACTCTTTGAACAGTTCGGTATCTACATCGACCAAGGCCTTGCAAACGGTATCACTGCAGCACTTCCTTACGTTGAACAAGCTATGACCAATTTTGCAAACGCTGTTCAGCAAAAGGGCAACGAGCTGATTGATTATGGCGCTGACGTAGCAAACGGATGGGTCGATAATTTTGCAAGTTCTCTTGATTCCAAGTGGAACAAAATCGACAGCGGGCTGAAAAATGATTTCATCGGAACCATCAAAGGCATGATGAACGCCGTGAAAAACGGCGACATTCAAACCGTTGCACAAAACACTGCGGCCATTATTTGGCAGGCCATGGGCGATGAAAACCGCAAACAGGTCAAGTCTTATGCATCCGGCCTTGTTTCAAAACTGACTAGCGCGTTAAAGAATGTCAGTATTCAGGCATTCTCCTCCGCAAAGGTGATCGGAAAGAATATTCTTTCTGGAATCACGTCTAAGTTCGGAGAAATTTCTGCACAAGTCGTTGGGCTTGGTAGTAAAATCGCAACATCCTTTTCTTCCCTGATTGGCCCCATTTCCGCATCCGGCAAAGCAATCAGCATTGGTCTCTCCTCCGGCGTATTAAGTCAGTTTCCGTCTATCATTGCAGGAATTGCCGGACTTATCAGCCAAATCGGAGTTGCATTCGTGGGCATGTTACAAACGATTGGCGGAGTTCTTTCTTCTCTCGGAATCCCAACCGGCCTCATTATGATTGCTGGCGGCGTTGCGATTGCTGCTGCCATCGCTGGAATTGTTGGAACACTTAGCAATAAGTATGGTGCAAGTTCTGGTTCTTCGGTGAGTAGCGATTACTCGAAATATCCCGGAACCAGTGATTATGATTCTTCTACCGGTTCCACAACATCCACCGGAAGCTACTATCCGAGTTCTTCCACAAGTGGCGTAAGCGCATCTGACCTGAGGAGCGCAGTGCATGATGGCTGCTACAATGCATTCCTTGATATTTTCCAACGCTATGGTGATGAAATCACGGGCGGTAAGGAAATCAAGCTGTTCATTGACGGCAAGCAGATTACCGCTTCTGTTGAAAAGCAGCAGTCTGATCGCGGTGTTCAAATCATGGGCACTGAAGTTTACAGTTATTAAGGAGGTGACGGCGATTTATGCAGGCTCTTGTATCAGTGAACGGCGTGGATTTGCCGGAACCTTCCGCTTATAACGCAACAACCTCTACTATTGTCGATTCTGGACGTAATGTGCAAGGCAAGGTAGTCGGTTCTGTAGTTCGGCACGATGTCGCAAAAGTATCTCTCAAATGGAACTTCTTAACTGCAAAGCAGTGGGCAGCAGCTATCAGTCCGTTTACTACGAACTTTTATTGCACGGTACGATTTTATAACCAAGCAACGGCTTCTTATTCCACGCGTCAGATGTACGTTTCTGATCGCACTGCTGGTATGTGGAGGAGATGCCCCAGTAACGGCAATGTGATGGGCTGGGCGGATTGTTCTCTTTCACTTGTTGAAGTGTAAGGTGGTGATGCAACATGGCGGTTCAGCCGTCTGAAAAATGGCTCAAGCAGTATAATTCTACGCTTGTCCCGGAGATGTTTGTTCAGATTACTTATCACGCTTCGGACGATAAGGCTCAATCAGACGCAATCGCAAGTTCCGGTTCTCAGGTTGTGTTCAGTGATGTGAGCGACATTACAAACCTTGATAATTTGCCATCTGCAAAATACGCAACCGGAGAACCTAATCTTTGGATTTTGGATGGGTCATGCGATATTCTTCCTTCTTCTGAACCGTATAAAAATGCTGGTTACGTGAGCCTTGAAAACGTTTCGGACGAAAACCATCCCATTGTTACGTTTTCGTTTAGCAAAACCCATGAAGAAAAAATCCCAGGCATTACAATTGTGTGGTCTGAGCTTTTTAATGAATACGCGACATCATTCAAAGTATCTGCCTACAATGGTTCGTCCTTGTTACAAGAAAATCAGATTGATGATAACACATCCGTTGAAAGCTCCGTTGACTTTGAAATCACTGGTTACAACTCCATTGTGATTGAGATTTTGAGCTGGTGCATCCCCAATCGCAGAGCAAGAATCGAACAGGTAGAGTTTGGTCAACGTGTCAGGTTCAACAAAGAAGACCTTTTGTCATATTCTCATGAATCGAAGCGTGACCCGATTTCCGGTCAGCTTTCAAAAGATTCAATATCTTTTTCCGTTAACAATAGTGATCAAAAATGGAACCCTATCAATCCCGGTGGCCTTTACCAATATCTTTACGAACGGCAGGCTGTCTTTGTAAAGTACGGCATGGACTTAAATGGAGAGACTGAATGGATTAACGGCGGCAAGTTTTACCTTTCTAATTGGAACACGCCATCTAATGGCATTACTGCTTCGTTTGAAGCAAGAGACGCTCTTGTGTTCTTGTCTGACTCTCCTTACACAGGAAGAAAAAGCGGTACGCTTTACGAAATGTGCTACGACGCGTTAGAACTTCTTGACGTGACGGGTATTTCGTATTTCATCAATGAAAGCTTGAAAAATTATTCCACTGATTTTTCATCTTCTAATTCGTCCTATAAAAACTCTGATGTATTGCAGCTTGCTGCAAATGCAGCCGGTATGGCCTTATATCAGACACGCGATGGTGAAATTCGTGTCGATTGGGTACCGTTTTCTCCTGAAGACAAAAGCTCAATTTACGAAATTTCAGAGATGAACAATTTTGAATACCCGGAAATTTCTTTCTCAAACAAGCTGAAAAACATCTCATATTCCGTAAACGGCGCTTCTAAAACGTATCCAGCCGGTGCTACCGGAGACGGCGTAACGCAGAGCGTTAGCAATTCATTGTTTTCCGATTCGATCATTGCACAGCCTAAAAATGCTTTAACCGAAAGCTATAAGGTTTTGTCTAATCGTCGAATTGCAACACTTTCTTACCGTGCAAGCCCGCACAACGACGCTCTTGACTTTGTGAAGCTCAACCATCAGTTTGGATATTCCTCAAATTTGCTCATTACAGACGTAAAATACACTTTTAATGGATGCTTTAAGGGGTCTGTTACCGGATATATGATTGAAGATGTAAGTTCTTTGCAGATTGACCAGTCTGAAATTTACCTGCATCCTTCCGATTCCATTACTCTTACAGCAACACTCACTCCTGCATCTGCCGATTCTCCTGTTATTATTTGGAATGCTTCTCCGCCTAGTGTTGTTGAACTAAATGTCACTAAAAACGAACGTGGCGTGTCCGTTTGCAAATTATCTTATGTTCATCGTGGAAACGCAACAATCACTGCTAGTGTTTCCGGCCTTTCCACTTCTTGTTCCGCGACTGCAATTGCAAACAATATGTCCGACATGAGCGATGGCAGCATCGTTAAAGTATTGGAAGGCGGGAAATATATTGATTATATCATCGCTGCTCGCAATTACGAATCCGGCCTGAATGGGGCTGGCGGCACGCTTTTTGTTCGTAAAGAAATGCTTGGCGTTCCTGCGTGGAATAACACCGCCGTTAACGCATATAGCGGAAGTACCATTGATACATATATAAATGACAATTTCAAAAATGCATTGTCGTCTTATGTTCAGTCCAAAATTCGAAGAACAAAATTTTATTATACGCCCGGCAACGGAAACAAATCCCTTTCTACACTTTCTCGTGATGTTTTCTTGCTGTCTGCAAAAGAACTAGCCTACAACGATAGTTATAACGGTCAGATGTGGGGAAAAGGCTGCAACGGAGAAGGAATGCTACTGCCAACTGCACTTAAAATTTTTGAATCATGTCAATCTACAAATCAACAATTATATATTGCATGGACAAGAACTCCCGTTTACGATGCTCGATACTTTGGCATGCCTTCTGGCCATAATACAGATTCAGCGGTTGGCTGCTTTTACATTCCCTCGCGGGGATATGTTTCTTATGGCAATTATCCCGTTACTCGTAATGGGGACTATGGTAGCAGCGAAAGATATGGTTATCAGCCTGCTTTCGTTGTTGATTCCGATTTGAAACTTGGTATCGATAATCGCATCGAAGAATAAGGTGGTTTTTTATGTGGATTACAGACAGAACACAATCAGACGTTGACCACGTAAAAGAGCTTTTGTCAAGAGCAGGAACGTGGACTGAAGCCGAACAGGAAGAATGGCTTGCTGGCATGAAAGGAGCTTTAAGCTATACGGATTTCAATCGCATTGAATCCGGCATTCAAGAGCTTGGCTCAATCCTTGGCGCGTCTGTTTCTGTTCGGACTGATTGGAAAGTCGATGGATATATGAAAGTGTCCGATGCAACACGTTGGCTTTCAAACATCAACGCAATTCGTGCTAAGTGCTCTGGCTCGTCCTCTTTGGCGGATACGCCCGGAAGCATGGATAGGCTTAATTTCTTAACAATGAATCAAATTGAAGGAATCTTGTCCAACATTGAATCGCTTGCCAAAACATACGTTACGTTTTCCGGCGAATACATGACAGGAGATGGACAATATGGTTTTTGAAGACCGTGTAGCAAAATACCCGGGTCGATGGACAATGGTAAAATCGGACGGGGCGTCAGAAGTTGTCACCCTTGTTCGCAATGATGAGCCGACCGTTGAAGGGACTCCGATCAATGCGGCTACTCTTAATGAGCTTAGTACCGTTGCGGGCGCAATTAACGCAAAGGAAGAATCCATTTCAGCAGCGCAGGCTGCTGCATCCGAAAGGGCTAAAGCAGAACAAGCGGCTGCAAATGCTGCGGAGAACGAAAAAAAAGCGAAAGCGTCCGAGACGGAGTCTGCCAAAAACCTGCAAGGGACTAAAGAGTATTTTGAGCAGGTGCGCACCATCACCATTGGTGCACAGGGTTGGTATGCCACGCCGGAAGCACTGATTGCAGCTGTGCCGGTCGGCGAAAATGGCTGGTGGGCTGTGGTCGGAACGACCGACACCATCTGGACGTGGGACGGTGACACCGGCACGTGGGTCGATACCCGCAAAGAGGTGGATCTGTCAGACTACCTGACGCAAGATCAGATCAGGAAGCTGCTTGAGCAGTACATGCCACTTCGCCCCGCCACAGCTGCTGTGCTTGGCGGTGTCAAGGTGGGCAGCGGCCTGACGGTCGATGCGGACGGAGCACTTTCTGCGGACAGTGCTTTGGCTGCTTACCCCGTCGGCAGCATCTATCAGAGCACCGACGCCGCCAGCCCGGCCGCGCTGTTCGGCGGCACATGGGAGCAGATCGCGTCCGAGCGCGTGCTGATGGGCGTCAGCAGCAGCCACGCCGCCGGCACCACTGCAGAAGCCGGCTTGCCGAATATCACCGGTAGCACAGGCAGATTTGCAAGCGCTTACGACTCTCATTCTTCTAACGCAGCAGATAGAAAGCAGGGTGCTTTAAACTATTCAGGTGAAGCCTACAACATGGGCTATTACAGCAGTTCCGGCTCGGCAGGCTATGGTTACTACATTAATTTCAACGCATCTAAATCCAACGCCATCTACGGAAAAAGCAGCACGGTACAGCCCGCCGCCTACTACGTGTACATCTGGCGGCGCACCGCATAACGAAAGGAGGCTTTGACCCATGAAGATCATTGACGACAAGACCGGTCTGGAGATCCAGAACCCCGACCTAACACAGGGCTGGCTGCACGACGAGACCGAAGCCATGGAGCACCCCGCACAGGAAGGTGTGCCGGAACTGAGCCACTACGAGACTGTGGCTGAATACCTGAACGGCGGCAAGGATGTGCGGAAGGTCATCGACCGGGAGGGTGTGCCCGCGCAGGACGCATGGACCGAGCAGGTGCCCATCCAGCGGTATATCCGCTACACTGCCGAAGAGCTGGCCGAACAGGAAGCCGAGCGCAAGAAGCAGGAAGCAAAAGACAAACTGCCGGAGACGGTGGCGGCACTGCAAAAGGAAAACGAGATGCTCAAGCAATGCTTGCTTGAAATGAGCGAGATTGTTTATGCATAAAATCACACAAAAATTAGAAAGGATGGTACTTATGATGGCTATGTTATGGGCACAGGAGATCATGTCCACTGAGACTGTAGAGGAAGCAAAGGCGCTGTATAAGCGTTGCCCCCGCCTGCTGAAGGAGAAGGTCAAGGCAATTCTTATCAAGAGCGGCTTTGAGGAGATCGTACAGGAGGAGTAAAGCGATGGAAAAACTTTTGGAATTTCTGGCGTGGCTGGTGAAGGTGCTCTTCGGCAGGGACGGCGAAAGTCCTGAACCGGAAACGCCCAGAGAGACTCCCGTTGAGGAGGCCGTCACCGGCTGGGATGGTGACCCGCCATACCGGTACATTGACGTGAGCCGCTATCAGGGCTCGATCGACTGGGCGCAGGTGGCAGCGGCGGGCTACAAGGGAGCGATGCTCAAGACGGTGAGTTCCAACCGCAAGCTCTCCAAGCGGGCAGACGGTTTGTACATCGACCCCACCTTTGAGACCAACTACCGCAACGCCAAAGCGGCTGGGCTGGACGTGGGTGTCTATTACTACACCTACGCCACCAGCGAGGCAATGGCCGATGCAGAGCTTTCCCTTGTGCGGCAGGCAGTCTACGGTAAGGAGCTGACCATGCCCCTTGCGGTAGACGTGGAAGACAACAAGCTCAAGCCCATGAGCACCCTCGACCTCACAAACCTCACCGCCTACGCGCTGGAACAGGTTGAAAAAATGGGCTTTTACGCCCAGTTGTACACCTACACCCACTACTCCAACATGGAGCTGGATATGGGCCGTTTGGCAAACCGTTGGGACGTCTGGCTGGCTGACTACACGGGCAAGACTCCCGCCGTCGGCTACCACTACAACGCCCACCAGCACACCAGCGAGGGCAGCGTGCCGGGCATCTCCGGCAACGTTGACCTCAACGTGACCGAGCTCAACTACCCCCGTATCATCCGCAAGAAGGGTCTGACCCGTCTCCGGGAGGGTGCATGAGCGAAGCAATCGTCGTAGCGCTGATTACCGGCGTGCTGGGTCTTTTGGGTACCATCTACGCCAACAACAGGGCGGCAAAGGACATGGATGCCAAGCTGGAAAAACAGCAGGCTATCATGGACACAAAATTGGAAGAACTGACCCGGGAGGTGCGGATGCACAACAATTTTGCCCAGCGCATCCCGGTGATGGAAGAACAAATCAAGGTGGCAAACCACCGTATTTCTGACCTAGAGAAAGGAGCATAACACATGGAAGCAATCTTTAACTTTATCCCCGCACCTATCGCACTGGTACTGATGGTTCTTGGCTTTGCCGCGCTGGCCGTTGGTGCCATCCGGCTTGGTTACAAGCAGTACGTCAAGAACTGGGCGCTGGAGCTTGTGACCATCGCTGAAGACAGCATCATGGGCAGCGGTCAGGGCGCAAAGAAAAAGAAGCAGGTCTTTGACGCGCTGCGTGCGGCCTGCCCTGCATGGCTGAAGCCTATCATCACGGATGAAGTGCTTGACGCAGTGATTGAAAAGGCCGTAAGCCTGATGAAGAAGGCACTGGCAGAAAAGAAGCCTACCATCAACAAGGAGTAAAAAGTATGATCGAGCAAAGCGTATCTCTCGCATCCAATGGCGTTATCAAAGTGCCCGGCTATGAGCAGATGGTGCGCTTTGGCTACACCCAAAACCGGGGCGTGTACCGCCTTGCCGTCACTGCCGCCGGTGAGTGGGAAGGGCTGATCATCCGTGCCTTTTGGCACGTTCCGGGCGGCTCTGACCCTGCATCCTCGCTTGTGGTGGACGGTCTGGTGGACGTGCCAGCCAGTGTGACCGCACAGCCCGGCAATGGCTGCATCACCTTTGAAGGCAGCGACGGCACCAAGACAGTGACCAGCGCAGACCTGCGGTATCGTGTCAGCGCCAACAGCGGCACAGAGGACGGCACAGAGCCGGAGCCGGGCACCCCTGCCTGGCAGCAGTTGGTGGATGCCGTGCACACCGATGCCACCGCCGCAGAGCAGGCCAAGACCGATGCACAGACGGCAGCACAGCAGGCCACAGATAACCTGCAAGAGCTCAAAGACGGCATCGCAAACGGTGACTTTAATGGCGAAAAGGGCGACACTGGCCCCATCGGTCCGGTCGGCCCGCAGGGTGAGCAAGGCCCTCAAGGCCCCACTGGTGCTACAGGTGCTACGGGTGCCACTGGCCCACAGGGCGAAAAAGGTGATACCGGCCCTGCCGTAGCACTGGACACCACCCTCACCCACGAGGGCGAAGCCGCTGACGCAAAAGCCACAGGTGAAGCGATCAGCGCAGTAAAGGCACGGCAGAACATTCTTGTGGGCACTGAGACAGGCAACCCTATCGCCGTTGACGATGCTTTCGCTGCGCCCCTGTGTGGCCTGACCGTGTACGGTCGGAGCACGCAGGACGGCACACCCACGCCAGATGCACCTGTGCCTATCGTGAGCGCTGGTGACGGCGGGAGCGTGGCGGTGACCTTGAGCGATGGAAACGGCAAAACACAAACTCTCACGCTCCCCACACCCAACGGCTTACCCGGCATCCCTGTCACCTCTGGCGGCAACTACACTGACCAAAGCGGCCAGCAGTGGGTGTGCGACGAGGTGGACTTGGCGAGAGGGGTGAAGGTGCAGAGGGTTGGAAGGGCTTTCGTTGAACATTGCATTGTATCTCGTGACCCGAATTGGTGGGACGCAAGTAAAAGCTACTCCTATCAAATTCTTGCATATCAAGGATCTTTTAATACCGCCATCGAAAGTGGCGGCCCATGTAATCGTTTTATAGCTTACCCGTTTATGGACTTCTACAACAAGGGCATTGAAAACGGTTTTCTTAGATCGGCGGGTGAAAGTGTTTTTAACATATCCAAGTCTTTAGGTATTTGCACTACACCGGGTGAGTTCAAGATGTGGTTCAACGAAAATGTTGTGCTTTACAAAATTCTCGCCACCCCCATCGAAACCCCGCTCACCCCTGCCGAAATCGCCGCCTACAAAGCCCTCACAGCTTACGGCCCTGACACTGTGGTGCAGGCTGGTGACGGTACAGGGGTCAAGCTGGTGTATCAGAGGGACGTGAGCATCGCCATCAAACGCATTGAGGACGCAATCGCGTCCATGACCTAAGGAGGTACACATGGCTATTAAAAGCAAAGCTCGGCATGACCTGACCCTGCGCTCCATCAAGCGGGAAATCGCCGCAGGACGCGACGTGGCATACTGGCTGGACAAGGCGTACACCCATCTGGACAACGGCCTTTTGACCGAGGACGACATCGCAGAGGTGGAGACTCTGGCACAGGCGTACTACGACGCACTGGACGCGGAGGACAAGGCAAACGCTGAGGAAATAACGCAGTAAGGAGGATATCATGGCAAGCACTACATACCGCCATCCCGGTGACGTCACCGGAATGTTCGCCGCACAAGAACAATTTCGTGACCTCACGAAAATGGTCTGCGCACGTCTTCGTGGCCTCACGAAAACATACTATCTCGGCAATGCCAACAAACTGGTGACGTTTTGTCACCAGTTTGCCGTGCTTGGCAAAACGGTGCGCAACGCCGGACAGTTGCCGCAGCCCTTCTGGCTCGGTGCTGCCTGTGGCGGCGGCTCGTGTAGTGCTGCCAGCTGCGCTGCAAGGGCTTGACCGACAGCAGATGACCGCCGCGATCAAAAGCGCACCGCTTGGGAGGGTAGACCGTAAGATAGCCTTACTGCGGTACGTTGAGCGGCTCC
>ERZ772889.310-NODE-310-length-56553-cov-9.770187_pt1 | contig 56553 bp, 89 predicted proteins | sample MGYA00512127_ERZ772889 | MGnify/ENA primary metagenome ERZ772889 (study PRJEB29015, sample SAMEA2737689) | human gut metagenome | biome: human gut; feature: human-associated habitat; material: faeces | place: China | collected 2012 ...
GGAGGATGCGCCGTAGTCGCCTGTTGCGGAGGATGCGCCTTTGTAGCCTGTTGCGTCACATTCTGGTTTTGTTCTCTCTTTTGTATATTCAATTGCCGCTTTAACAAGACCAGCAATCGAAATTTCTGCTCCAATCTTGATTTTTGTGGATGCAACTTTTGAATCGTCGCTGTTTTTACTAAATTCGCCGCTTTGTTCTACAACGTGGTAAACGCTGCTTGCTGGATTGTAATAACTAAAACAATCCAAAGGATATTCGTATGCATGAAAGCCACATTCACAGGAAACTGCCTTTTCCTCTTCGTATTCCTTTCCTTCTTCATACTTGTATCCATTTTTTGCGGTCATGTTTTTATTAAATCCCTTGTATGTTTTCATAAAATTTCCTTTCATTTTTTAGTTTCAAAACGGGCATTTTCCCGGATTGTTTAATTCCAGTTCCATCCCCGACTCTGAAACGCATACATTTGCCAGTGGAACTGTTTTCTGCATCTTCTCAATAAAAATATCCTTATCCGCGTTTTCTGTTGATAAGTGGCACATCACAACGTTCTGGAGCTGCCTTGCGTAGCATGCCTTTGCAAATTCGCATGCAGTGCCAATGCTCATATGCCCACGTATAACATGGTTCGCCTTTGCGTTATCATTTGATATGATTTCCGGATCGTAATTCACCCCAATAAGGATATGATTAACATTGTGAAATCTCCACTTGCAAAATTCCGCATCCGTAAGATACAGAAGCCGTCCCATTTTTGGATGTTCAATCAGAAAACCATAACACGGGCAAGGGCTTCCATCTCTGTTCGTGTGAGCGAATTTCAAGTTCAGGTCGGTTAGCTCAAATGTCCTGACACTCCATTTGCCGCCGAATTTTACACCGATATCGTTACAATACGGAGCAAACACAGGAATTCCAATGCGCTCAAGATCGTTTAGCGATTTGTTATGATCTGCATGAGCATGCGTAACAACGCATCCAGAAACTTTTTCAACATTCCATCCCAGACCTCTTTTGATTTCGTTGATCGGTATTCCGCAGTCTAGGATCAATGCTTCCCCGTTATCTGCAATAAGCAGATGGCAATTCCCGGAAGAACCGGTTGCTAATGTCTTAAGCTTCAATTATTCTTCACCTCGCAAACCAAAAAACTCATTTCTTACATCGACAACGTTCCTTGTTTGAGCATACAGCTTTCGATTATGCTTTGCCCTCTTCTCATTATCGCAAATAAACTGTCTGCAAATTTCTGGGCGTACAGGATAAATCCTGCATTTCTCACAGTCCTTTCCTGTATCGAGAAACGGGCAGGTCATATCGTAAATTGCTGTTGCAAGAGCTATATGTCGGCACTCTTTAATGTGCTTCTTCTTTATATAACGGTGAATAGCAGAAATTTCCTTTTCACTCATAGGAAGGAAGTTGCTGCAACAACTCCCGCACTGAGTACACTTTCCGTCCTTGCAAAAATTGTAAATATTATCAGCCATGTCACGCTGAGCTACTTCTAAAAACGATAATACTTCCATACGCCACTCCAGTTCTTTTTCAATTACTCATTTTCTCTTTTTATAGCTTTGTAAAATATTCCGTCTGCAAGGCATTTAAGTATCAGCCGATACTGCATAGACTTTACAACTTCGATATGCGTAGTCCTTCCGTGAAACATAACGAATCTCTGATCCATAAGTTCATCCATCGTTGATATTTTGCTTCCGGTTGTATATTTTCTTTTGCTCTTCAAATACAAATTATGTTCTTTTCTGTATTCGCAACATGCACATGCTTCAGAAAACGATGGGTAATGTTTTCCTTTGTACTCGTATGAACTAGAACAATACCTGCACGGGTTTTGCCTCATATCAATTACATCCTCCAAAACAGATTATTCTTTCATGAACTCTGGAATCGACTGCTGCCCGTCCACGTCTTCTACTACTTCTGGCTCGTCCGGTTCGAAATCGACCATGTTTGCGTTGGATTCAATATCTCTTTTGACCTGCTCCTTCATTTCTTCCAGCGGGTATTCTTTGAAATCGTTGTCCTGAAGCTCTTCTCTTGTATACAGCCCCATCGTTAATTCAGGACAATTAAGACTTGAAAAGAAAGAAGCAGCCCTGTACCTTAACATTAACTGCGGCATGGACTTCCATTTACTGCCGTTTTTGCTGAGCCATCCTTCGTCCTTCGCCATGTCCATGTCAACTGTCATGCCCTCAATGCGTCTGCCGTTTTTCATCGTCCACGCCGTGCACGAAAATGGTTTTCCGTTCTTGTCTTTCTTTTCATCGAATTGCAATTCGATGTCAAATTTTCTGGAATTATTGATTGCTGCGATCAGAAATTTTGAGCTCCAAGACGGTCTGCCTTGAATCACGTATAAGTTCTGCATAACCATTAGCGGGCTGACACGTAATCTCTGTGCCTGTTCAATCGCAATTAAGCAGTTTGCGTCGTTTTTCTGAAACGTAGCTGGAACGATTGTGGAGCTCGAAAGCGCTTTCGCCATCTGCATAGCCATAATAAAATTGTCAGACGTACCAAAAATGCCAAGACTATAATCTGTCACTTTATTGTGGCTCGACACTTCCTTTTTTTCTTCTTTTACTGCAACGTCTGTTACCTCTGCCATATCATTATCTCCTTTCAGCATTTAAAACTTTCAAATCAGAATCACTTCTTCTGAGGATCAATACCTGATTCTCGATGTTAGGAATTCTCCATCCGTCTACGGACTCCGCGTCATCAATAATGATCGGGAAACTGTAATTGCATCGTTTCTGGAATGCTCTGCAAATATCGATTTCTGTCAGAATTCTGCATCCGTGATTCAAGTTTCTATAGTACATTTCTCCGCGATATGTAAATTCGCAGCACTCTTCAATGTCTCCGTTTATAAGTGGGCGAAACATTTTAACGGAGCAGAAATCAAGATATTCATTTACTTCGTTCTGTAGAAGCTCATTCTTTCTTAAACTAAACTGTTTTAAAAGGTAAAGTTGTCTTTCTACGTCTGCAATTTTCTGCGCAATGTTTCTGCGTTCCATCTCCAATTCAGCGACCCTGGAATCAATTCTTTTGTTCTCGGTGGTTCTTGCCAGCTGACTATTGCATTCTGCAATTCTTTGGCGGATAGAAGATTCCTCTACTTTTAAATTGCGCTTTACTTCTGAGATATCGGAGTACCGATCCAGTGCTTCTTTCTTATTTTCGATAGATTTTTGCAGATTTACGTATTCATCTGTATTTGACACGTCGACGAATTCTGGTATCGTACTCAGTTCCGTTTCCTTTTCCTGGATGCCAAGCGTAAATACGTTTGATTTATCCCGCAAGACAGGAATAGAGTTTTTAAGTTCTTCTGACTGCTTTACAGCGTTTTCAAAAGAGGATTTTGCCGTATTCCCGTCTGCCGTAATCTTTTCGAGTTCGTCTTTTTTGTGGATGTCGAACTCATCTCTTAACTGCTGCTTCCGGTCTTCCGGATATTCCTGTCCGCAGTACGGGCAAACAGTAGAGTTTTCGTCAAACTTTCTACTGTATGCTTCTTTGTATTTGTCTCTCAAAAGAGAAATTTTATTCTTATATGTAGTTGCTTCTAGTTCTAAATCGGAAATTTCTTTCTCTAACGCAGATACGCTCTTTTCAATTCCACGCTTATCATCTTTCAATGCCGAAATTTCAGATTCAATCGCGATTCTCTTTTTGATATTCTCTTCATTTGCAGATCGCTTCAATTCGTTCTGAGAGAATTGCAATTCAAGGATTCCATCAGAAATTTTATCTGCTTCCGAAAGTATCTTCCCAAGATCGGTCTGCTTCTCTAAATTTTCGTTGAGCAAGACTTCGAGAGATTTCTTTTCCGACTCGAGTTTTTCAGTATCAATCGGCAATCTACCGCGGTTTGCTTCGTCAATTCTGCTGGGAATTTCGTCAAGGAGAGATTTAAGTCCTTTTGTACCAGATTTACCTCTTGTTCCGTTAAGCTGCGTGTTGCAACGCTTCTTTAACTCTTCGATATTCCCGTCCTCAAAAAGAGGTTTTAATTCTTCAAATTCTGGATACATGTCACAGATGTCAGTGTCGCTATGCTTCCCAAAAGCATTCGCAAGGACAGCTCTCTGGTCTACGGAACTTTTAAGTAAAAGCGTCATTGCATTCATACAATACGGAACATATTCTTCCGCAAATGACGAGATATATTCCGAATAATCGCTTGCTTTTTTCGGAATGTCGTTGATATAATAATCAATAACGTTTCCGGTAAACTCGCCCTTTTTATTTAAGTTCTGCCGGCTTACTTTTTTGAGGTTTTTTTCTGCTCCATCAACATCGACAGTAAGCTCTACAGACACTTCAAGGTCATTGATGTCATTTCCGTTTTCATCATGCGGGCGAATGCCGGAAATTTCTTTTCCATTCTCGTCTCTGCAATTAAAAATCCAGAAGATAGCTTTCTTTACAGTGGACTTTCCAACTTCGTTTGCACCTGTGATTTCTGTTTTTTCGAAGAAATCATGGTCAAATGTCTTTGATCCAAAAAAACCGCAGAAATTATTTAATTTCAGATGCTTGATCTGCATTTTTCTCCATCCATTTTTCTAAAAATACGATTGATGTTACGATTTCGTATGTGTCAGCTTCCGCAATAACATCGCCGTTTTCGTCGTGTTTTTTGTAATGCCGGCTTGTCAGCATACCAGTAACGGAAATTTCTGTGCCTTTTTGTGCATTGCGTACAACGCGTGATGCTCCTTTAAAAAACACAACAGGGATATAATACGAATTCTTATTTGAGTTGCATGCGACAAGCGAATTGGAAACAGCACCAACGGAGCTTGTAAGATGCGTATTTACCTTGCTGCAAATAAACCCTCTTAACGTGACCGTATTTTCATATTTTCTCTTTTCTTCACATTCCGCGGCAGAGGATACATTCACGTATAAAAGTAGCTTTCTGCGCTCCCCTTCGTACTCGTTTCTTGTGCGAATTTCTCCGTATAAAGTTAAATGCTTTCCTTCTGGATTATCATGGAAAATTCGCGCAGGAGCCAAGCACTTTAATGTGTCAACTGTGCCGCTGAGACGAACGGCGGAAACAAAAAACTCATAGCATCTCCCGTATTCTCTCGTATTTACTTCTTTTACTTCTCCAACGTCTCCTGTGATAACAATACTGTTCATTCGTGATTCTCCTTTACATGTACGCCGTTTTCATCTACAAATAAGATACCGGCTCTTATAAGCGACTTAATCAGCTCTTCGCTGGCTCTAGGGATGCTAATTATCGGATTTTTCATTTTTGTTATCCTTTCTTGATGCAAGCACGACATCGTTCGGCAGATATTTTCTTGTAATATATTCTGTAAAGCTGCTTTTCCCGTTTACATATACATATACATAGCCTCCGTCAAAACATGCGAAATGCGACGGTCTCCAGTAGTCAAACGTGTCACGCGCATAAACCTTTTCGTCCTTTTTTACTTTTGACCAGTCGGTCTTTTTCACTTCATCTTCTTCCGTATTGCACCATGCCTTAAACTGGGAATTGCACTCGAACGTATTATTGAAGTCGCACATTTCGCAGTCTGAATCCTCGCACGCACAAGGAACGCCATTTATAACGCAACAGGACTTTCCCTCACACGCAATCTGAAAAATCCGGTTTTGAAATTTGAACTTATTTTTCATTTCCCATGAACCCTTTCTAACTCTTCGCTTCTCTTCATGATTCCATCTGCATAACTGCTGATGTATCCTGACTCTGATTTTTTAACCGCATCTTTTTCACCGTGGTATACCTGCAAAACAGTGCTTGTTTCGCCGTATTTTTCAAAGAGTTCAGACAGGTAATCTGTTCCAACAAGAATGTTGCCATTCATGTCGTAAATGTCGTTTACGGAAAGGCGTTCCATTCTGTCTTTATGAAATTTTTCATATACCTGCATCAGCCCTTTGCATCCACCGTTTGTCGCGTCCCACTGCCCGGAACTCTCTCTTTCGATAATTGCCATAAGCAGCTCCGGACAAATATTGTACCGTTCGCCATACCAGACGCACGCATCCTGGATCTCTTCCGAAATATAGGTATCTTCCTGCGCATTTGCGGTGATCGGTGTTACAATTGCAGCGGCGAAAAGCGCTGCTATCAAAAATTTTTTCATTTTTTCTCTCCAAGAAATTTATTTACGAAATATACCTGTCCCTTCCCAGTTACCTTTGGCGTAAGTGTAATCCGAACAGAACCATCTGGGTTGTTTAAAGCCCTTTCCTTGACTTCCATGATTCCAAGATCAATGGATTTCTGAGTCGGAAGGTTTTTCGATGATCCCGTTTTAATCAGGTATCCTTTCTCCCTCATCCAGTCAAACAGTCTTTTCTGCCCGATCTCGACTCCGTTCTGACAGATCATCTTTGCAAGATCTCCAATCAGGATTGAATTTTTGCTTGTTGCAACCGAATCCGCAAAGATTTCTTTCGGACGCATCTGTTCGATTCGTTCCTGTTTCGATGCAATAATCCTGTCCCGGTCTGCGATTTTGTTCTGCGCAACAAGAAGCGCTTTTGAAAGCAACTCTTCATCTGTTAGGTTCTCTTGACCGGAAATATATCCGCCATTCTTTCGGATGGATGGTATAACTTCGTCAAAAATCCAACGTTCAAATTTTTCTGCAGACGGAAGTTTTGATCTTATAATAAGACGGTACACGTCACCCTCACTTATATAGGAAAGTTGTTGGATTCCGCCGAGCGTAGGGGTGTCGTGTTTCACGACTCCCTTGCAATGTCTGGAAATTGCGTCTCTAGGAGTTGAATATCCAAGAGCTATCGCAACGTCGGTCGCCACGAAATGTGGTTTTCCGTCTATTTCTGCCATTCTGACCTCGCCAAACTCATTGTTATCAAAAATCTGCAATTCGTTCATTTTCTCTCACCTTCTTTCGTGGTATACTCTCCTTATCTTTTTATAAGGAGGTGAATTGAATTGGATGCTAAAGAATACGCATCTGCTTATGCTATTGCGAGAACTTGCGGATTTAACCAAGGCTTTGATGATTTCAGAAAGCTGTACGACCAATACTACTCAGAAGCCATCGAAGCAATTCCAGAAAAACCGCAATTAGCAAAGGTTGAGGCTGTGTCTAATCCTTTCCGTAACCGGAAGAACTTCTAAATGTTCCGACTACCGGAGCAATGGCGGTAAGGACTTTGATAGACAGACCGATGTTTGTTTCATCAATTTTTTTATCGCCATTCACAATGCTCTGATAAGCTTCCAGAACATCCATTGCTACATGCTGCGCCATTTCGTCGATTCCAACATAGCGAGAGTCAGCCTTTTTTACCAAAGTAGCCTTGCCGTTTGAATCTACAACGCTGTATCTCTGATTCTGCACTATCTATTCTCCTTTCTATTCATCCTATGTAAGTGTCATTCGTTAAGATTGTCACTTACTTTCAATGTCCTATCGGCATTACACAGCGCATTCAATGCCATTACTTCAATGCCAAGTCTTTCATCTGGCTTTTGTTCATAGTTTCTTACTGCTGCAATATCTTCCATAATATAATCTGAAAGTTTTTTGATATGTTCTTGCATTTCCTCACCTGCTTTCCATAGTCTCTCTGAAATATGAGAGCCTATTCAGTTTTTGAATTTGATACTTTCAATCTCGCCTAGCCCTTCCTGCATAATCCGTACCATCCTCATGTCAGTTGCAAGATTAAGGGCATTCAAGTCAAGTGTCAGGGTAGGAATACCATCACCAACTCCCTGATTCAGCGTAAACCTTCTCACACCGTCAATTTTATGGCCGTCAATCAGGACTTCTGTAAAAATCCCATGTTCGCCATCTACTTGACGAATCTCGATTTTTTGCAATTAAATTCTCCTTTCCAATTCAATTTAGCGACTATCTTTTTAATGGATTTTTCAGCTTTTCCTGCCTCAGTTACTAACCAATTCAGAAACAGTAATTCCGGTTGCTTTTGAAGTATCAGTTTCATCATTGATTCTCTCTCGTTATCAATGTAGACACGATTGTACATAACGGGCAAAAGATTCTATCTTATCTAATCCAGCTACTAAATTGACCAATATCGAAAGAATCCCACAGGCAATCGCTATGTTCGACATGGTGTTTGCCTTTTTGCAATTTTCCGCTACTTCTTCACAAGTTTTGTGAATTTCGTTTTCTATGTTCACATCTTCATCTCCTTTCTACGCACAATATCTGATTTCATATTCAGTCACGATTTTTGAGAAAATTTCACGCAACTTTTTATCATCTTCAATGACATCCATTTTGTTCAGTGCGCTGACTTTTGCCTTTGTGCATCCATTTTCCACCATGCGATTACGCTTGTTTCTCAATCTGGTATTCAGATCACATCCGGCTCTCCGTTCCAGTTCCAGATACATTTCTGACCGAAGTGCACGGAACTCTGCCCCTGCATTTCTCTGAATACGGTTAAATTTCAGATTGATTTCCGACCTCCAGTTATCGAATACTGGCTTCACAGCTTCTTTAATGCTCTCAGTTGTTGCAACTGCCTTGTCAGCGGTTTCCCGGGCAATGGCAATCTGCCGGTCACGTTCCTTATCAGCAAGCTCTTTTTCAACCATCTGTGACAGAAGCCCCTGTAACATCTGAAGCTCCGGTGATAATGCTTTGTTCACTTTTTCTCTTTTCTTGAAATATCCATTCACCAACTGCCTCTGGACATCCCATGCCAAATCGTCCGTGAAAGACTTTACCAGCATCAGATATCCTTGCTCCGTGATAAGTGCATAATCAGCAGTTGCCTTGTCCGGAATTTCAAAAATGTTGGTGCGACGAATTTCGTCGGAGCTTACTTTAAAGAAATCTTCGCCATTGATGAATCTTTCTTTGTTAGTTCTAAAATTCCTGCTCGCCGTTCCTTCTGGTCTGCCATGTACAATGTCGATGTCTTTAAATGTAACTACTCGCTGACCGTTGTACTCTTTTACGGAAATATCCGAATTTCCAATATGTACTATCGAACGCATTTCTCTCACCTCCTACTCAATCCATTTTCTAATTGGAACTCCTGTGGCAATTTCCATCTTCTGTAATGTTGACATGGCAGGAAGCGAAGAATTATTTTTCCATCTTCCGATTGTGCCATTTCCAATTCGGCAATTTTTCTCAAATGCCGCTATGGACAACTTGTTTTTCTCGCAATACTCAATCACTTTGTCATAAATCACATCCAATCCTCCTTTCTTTTCTTTATTTAGATAATGTTCTATTGACATTTATTAGAATATATTCTAAAATTAAGCTACCACACATAACAAGAACATCTTCTATTTACTATTTCTTTTATAGAACATTTTCTAGTCGATAAGGATAGTATATAGATTATGTTCTAGTTTGTCAAGCATTTTTGTAGATTTTCTTCTAGTTTTAAGAGGCGATTATATGACAGTACTGGAACGCATAAAAACACTATGCAGAGAAAAGAAGGGCATCAGCATCACTACACTTGAACAAACGTTAAAATACAGTAATGGTTCTCTAGCAAAAGCAAAAGATATTCCAAGTAGTAGAATTAAAGAAATAGCAGCTTTTCTCAATGTGAGCACAGATTATCTTCTGACCGGAGAAGAACCAAAGGTAGACCTGTCAGCAGAAACGGCAAAGTTAGTAGGAAAATTGGTTCAAGACCCAGAGATGGCTAAAGCATTGAGAAAATATTTTGAACTTTCAGACGAAAAGAAAAAGCATGTTATTGAAACAATAAACATGCTTAGTGAGGTGTAAATATGATTACATCAGATGATGTTTTAAAAGCTATTGTAGAATGCAGAAAGCCAAACGGTCTTGCCTATCATACAGATGTGATGAACAAGCTAGAAATTGACGGTATTACCTTGTCAAATTTTATTAAAAAATTGAATACAAATGGTTATATATCCTCAACTCTTGGAGACATTGAAGTAACTTCTTTAGGTTTAAGTGCCTATGACGATTTGACCAGAAGGTCAAAAGCCAAGAAATCACTCTCTGCATTTTCCAAACTTTCTCTGAAATTCATTGCGGAAATCATCGCCACTATCATTGCTGGTATTGCTCTCGCCTACATCACATATCATTTCGGGTGGAAGTAATCCTAAAATTTTCAGCAGAATCATCATGTTAAAAACAGGGATATAATCTCTCTCGCCGCTTATTAACGATATATTAAGCGCAACAAGATCCTGGTATTGTTCTTTTGTCAGATTGATTCCGACATATCTGAATCCTTCAATGCTTGTGTCGATTTCGGAGCTCTTATGCTTCTTTCTGAAAATTGTGGGAAACCGAAACTTCGGCTTATTTTCGCAATCCATGTTTATCATCACTCCCTTTTACTATCTGCTATTCCTTCCAAATCAGAAATTACAATATACAGGAATTGCAGTATGTCGTTATTTTCCGCTTTCTTTACCATCTCAATAATGCGTTCCCTGTAAACTTCTTTTTCATTCACCAAGACCCCCTCCAATCACTTCCGCACTCAGTAGCGATAAAATCATTATAGAACGTGCGTTCTATTTTGTAAAGTATTTTGTAGGGCGATGCAATGCCAAAAACACCGCCCTGCCGCCAGAACTCGTATGCCATTTGTTAAGGCTGTCTGTATCATACTGCACCGGAAGCGTAAAAAATGTCGAATACAGCGTTTTCGGGCAAAAAAATAAAGGGGCTTGCAATAAGCCCCTAAATTTCCTTGATCTGTGTCTTTATTCCTTTCATGAGATGCCCTTCTGTATTCATCAGGTATCCCTTTTCTGCAAGCATACTTGCAAAAGCAGTTGCGTTTTGTTCGGAAGAATATACCCCGGCAATGACATAATACAGGGTTTTCGTTTCCGGCTCATCTTTTCCTGCTTCTCCGGTCGCATTCACGGGTTTGATTTCCAAACCGTCGTAGATTGCCTGCACCATCTTTTCACAGTCATACAGTGCGTAGTCGTCCAGATCATCCACAAAGCAGCATTCAATCAGCATAGCTGGCGCTTTGGTATTTTTTAAGACATATAAACCGTTGCTATATTTAACACCCCGGTTCGTAAACCCAAGAGACGCGACGCTGTTACATATTTTCTGCGCATAGCTTTCGATTCCTGTTCCCTTGTTTTTTGGGTGGATCCATACCTCCACACCTCTTGTCCTGCCGTCGGATGCAGTCTCTTTGGACAAAGCGTTAAAATGTATCGAAATATCAAGATCAACCGCGTGCTCGTTGCACTTCGATACAATCTTTTGCAAAATATCTTTTTGACTCAACCCGTTATTGCATGTGCAATCGTAAACCGTATGCCCCGCGGAACGGATTTTACCGATCAGAGCATTGCAAACATTCCGGTTTTCGTCTGATTCGTTTAAATATCCAACGGATCCAGCTGCCGGCATTCCGGATGGATTGTGCCCCGCGTGGATGTTGAAACTCCTTATTTGTACCGTGGGTGTTTCCACTACATCCGATCCGGTTGTAGAATCATACTTTGTCAGGTTGTATGCCTCGATACAGTTTATAAGCGTTTCTGCGTAGGTGGCAGATGTCGCGTATCCGTCCGCTTTTATGAGCTCGCAATACGTCTTGTAATCTCTCTGACCGATCAGGTTTGCGTAGCGCTTATTCTGCACGAGGAAGTCCGCGTGGTCTTTTATGGAATCGTTCCAGCTGTCATAGGCGCGAAACGAGGCCATAACGTCGATATATTTGCCATTTACGTACTCTTTTGTAAGCTTCTGGCAAGCTTTACCACTCCACCTGCTGTCCGCTTTAATTCCAAAAAGCGCATTTCCTTCTGTTGCAAGCTGGCTCGTACCATATTTACTTTCAATTATCGCCTGAGCGATTGACGGGGATGGAAGCAGGTTAACGGCATTGCAGGAGCTTACAATTTCATGCGCGACCGTAGATAAAAATTCTTCTACTTTCATTTTCTTGCACCTCACATATCCTGGTATTCTTCCAACTCTTCTGTTCCGGTTGTTTTCTCTGCTTTTTTAATCGCATCGCTTCCGAAAATGCTGGACAAGTGCTTTACAACCTTACCGGAGTAAACGCCGATAGCAGCAATCAGGGTGGCTTTTGGTTCCATACCAAGAGTGTCTGACAGACTCGGAATCTGCTCGATCGTGTAGGCAAGACCGATAAACATTGCCGCTACACAGGATGCCTTTGCAAGCCCGTACAGAAGCTTTTTTGTATCGAATTGACCGTCATTAAGTCCGATGTTTACATATAATCCGCCAAGGATATTGCAAAGCACCGCTATACCAAGGATTCCGATCAGCTTTAAAATTTCTACCATAGCTTTTATATTCCTTTCAAAATAGCTTGTACACTGGCTTTTCCTCATTAAAAAACCAGTACCTTAAATAGTCATCACACACAATTGCAACCGCCGATACGACGCACCATAGGAGCGAAAACGGTAGGCATATTTGCCCCAAAATATTAAAAGGCATGTTTGAGTAATCCCAAACATGCCAGCCGAGCCAAATGTTTATTATGCACCCAGATATAAACTCCACCACAGTTACAATGCAGCCACCTATGACACACTGTTTCCAGAATGCCATTTCCCATGGAATAACTTCGTTTATCAGTCCGATCATGCAAAAACACAACCCGCCGACGATAAACATCGTCCAGTGTGTGTGCCCTCTTGCCATACGCTCGAGAGTATTGTACGTTATTCCGCCGAAGGAAAGCAAAACGCAATATTTAAATAAGATTTTTAGATAATGCATAAAGTATTGCCTCCGAATCTTAATACCAAAGTGTGAACATTCCGTCTGTCGTGTCTCCCCATTGCTGAGGTTGTTGTGTTTTCCCGATAACCGTACCAGCCTTAAGATGACCTTGCGCGTAGTCATCTTCGACAGTCACAATCAAATTATTACCATCCCATTTTACGCAACCAGTTTGCCATGTTTTAAGATATATTGAATGCGGAGGATCGATAAAGTATGCTCCAGCGCCTGCAATCGTCCCTGATCTACCCAATTTTTTTTTTACACCGTCCGTGGTTGTACCGTAAAAGTTTGTTCCGTCCCATTCTATTCCGGTTCCAGCCGGGAATCTTTTTTCGATCGTTTCCGAAAGACCGTCAATTTCTGTTCCGTGTTCGTATGCAACTCTTGCCGTAACAAGGCTTGCGGCACTGTTTGTTGTGTCATTATCAGCAACAGCATAATCTGCTGCTGCGCCTGATGGAATTTTGGGCTTGTCCGTAAGATCATTGTAACTTCCTGTTTTTGCGACAGTTTTTAATTTTCCATCAAGACCTTTGACTGCCATGGCTCCTGCCATGTACCCGCCGACCGTGTTTGCTAAAACAGCATCGATGTCGTCAATTATTTTCGCAGAGTCCGCGGAATTGTTTATTGCTTCGTTCGCTTCGTTTACCTGTTTCGCACCGTAGATACTGCCAGTTTGTTCGTAAACGCTTGCGTCCTCGAGGCAATACGTTCCGTCTCCATTTGCAACAAGTCTATATCTTCTCTTACCATCCATGCTTTCGGCAAGTATATCGTCCTTAAAATCTGTCGCCAGCGTTCTTTTTGCCATTTCGATTCCTCCAACGTTTTAGTTCGGCTGCTTGTAAATGTCCTTTAATACCTCGGACTGATATTCCTCCGGTACGTACATTCCGTAATAAGCAGCGTTTACACTCTCTTTGTCTACCATGCTGTTTACATATATTCTCAGGTCTCTAAAATATGTAACGTGATATGTGACGAACTGTAATGCCTTGCTCACAATCAGCGACATGTCTGCGTTCGAGTAATAGCGGCAGTGCTCAGAATGATCCGATGTGTGCCACGGTATAGACTCGGCTCCTGACATAACAAGCGTCTGCAATCCGACAAGGCTTGTCTGGTCTCGCTCTGTCAACGTAAAATGTTCTACAGTTCCGCTCGTAAGAGTGATGTCAAACCCTTCTGCAATGGTGGACTGCTGCTCGGAATTTAATGACAGGATTTTTTCTTCCTTTACATCATCCAGCGTAGGGACATATTCTATGTCTGCTGCAAATGTTACGTCAGATTCGATGCTTCCGCTTTTTGGAACCTCCGGAACCCAGCCGGTAAACCTGTAATTTTCTTCTGTTTCCACACTGGGAACAATTATGTTTTCATAAGAAGTTTCGTGCTGCTCCGCATCTCCGGAAATTGTACCTTTATCTGACACAGTAAACCTGATTGTAGGAACAAATATTTTTCGTATTTTTGCTGTGAACTTTTTGTTTGTGTCTATGTCGCCAGACGCCGGAATTTCAGGAAGCCACCCGGCAAACTCGTAACCAGAAATCGGAGAAACATCTGGAATCTTTAAATCTTCGTAACGGTCAACTTTTTGCACACTGTTTCCGATAATTCCACCATTTTCTGAGGATTTGAAAGTTACTGTTGGTTTTTCACAAAAAATAGCAGTAAACGTAATATCTTCCTTTATATCTCCGTCTTTTGGTATTTCCGGAAGCCATCCAGAAAATTTGTATCCTTCTTCGCCAGAAGCTTCCGGAACAATCAGACCGCTATAGTCATCCGCCTTTATTTCCAAGTTCCCGGAAAGATGACCATTTGCGCCGGCACGAAACAGAACTGTGTGCTTTTCTTTTTCGTAAACACTTCCGTCATTTGAAAGCTGATATCCATTGTATTTTTTTGTTTCCGAATCGTTCCTGTAGACTGTAGTGAAACCATGGTAATAATCTCCACCTATGTTGTTTTCGCAGTCTTTGTCTAAATACAGGTCAAATCCAGTTGTGTTTACCGATATTTTGGTTTTTGGCAGAATCGTAACGACGTTGTCTCCGCACGTAATAACAGAGCATTCTATCGCCTTTTTACTGTTTAAAAACTTTAAATACATAAGTGCCTCCACATGATTAAATTTTAATGGATTTGTAGTTTCCAAGTCTGAACTGCAGCCGTGGTATGCTTCCTTTTTGCCTTGCTAAAATAGCGTTCATAGACGATATTGCAGATTCAATTCTGTTTAGTTCATCCCATTTTATAAAAGCCCCATTCGGGAAAAAACGTTGTGGAACTCCGTAATCTTTCGACAAGATATGATCGTTGATTGCGGACACGTTGCTCTCGATTGCATTGAATTCATTCGCCGTCCAGTATCCCTCGTAAGAGTTTTTGATCTCTCCCATACTTTCGAGCTCAAACGACGGATAGACCTGATTAGCGATACCGTGTATATACAAAATATTGTTCCTGATTCGGTTGTAGTCCTCGATATTAAACCTGTCCGAAGATAACCAATCCGTTTTCGGAGGTATCAACTCTGTAATTTCGTCAGGCAATTAAATCACCGCCTTTCTAGCTCTCATAGTTCCGCTCAGCGATCCGCTGAATTTAAGCTCGTTTTGGTATGTCCTTATTTCTGTTTCGCTTCCATTCGCGAGTTCTAGGTAAAATACGTCATTTGCGTCCGTTCTTGGGTCTCCGCGCCACGGTATTTTATAGTCGACATCTCCAAGGAAATGCGAGGCGAGCCATCGTTCCAACGCTTTTGCGTGCGTCGCGTCACTTACAAGAGGATTTTTCCATGTTTTTTCTTCTCCAGTGTCATTGTGCTTTACATGGTACGGGATCTCTTCTGTTGCAAATTCGTAACCGGATACAGTGTATTTAATGGTTGCTTCTTTGCTAACGCCAGCAAATGACAAGACCGCATAATAGCTTCCACTTTCAGTCACTTCTGCTGTGATATCTGCGCTTTCAACCTCTACGGTAACTCCGTAGCTTGCGTTATTAAAATATACCGTCCTTGTTGTATCTGTAACATTCAGCACTGTTTCTTGGGAAAATAATGCCTTTTTCTCTGATGTTTTCCGATATTCTGTCATTAGAACTGAAATTGACTTTATTTTATTTTGCCTCGTTGCTGTTACAGATGATGTTATGTCATTTCTCTCGATGTGGTAATCTGTTATATCTCCAAACGTGACGTTATCAATCGTTATTCTGCTGTTCGGATAGGATCTGGTAAAGGTGATCTGCATCCTGTCAAAAAGTGCGAATTGCTCATTTGTTGACCAATCATTTTTTGACACGTCTGACACATGTCTGCTTTCTACAACTTCTCCGTTATAATATGTTTCGATGTCAAATTCTTCTGGAGCTACATTGCGAAAACGGATTGTAAGACCATAAGCAACATACCCAGCTTCCAGTTCAATCGTGATTGATGGGTTTTCCTCAAACAATCCATACTCGTTTGAAACAGAATTGCTTATATAACCAGTGTTTTTGCTTATATCATTTGAATCAAGGAAAAGAACACTTCCATCAACAACAGAAAAATCATTGCTGTATATTGCGTAAGCGTCCTTTTGAGAAGGACTCAATATATTCTCCACATGGCTGTAATCAGTCTGGTTTTTTGAACTTGCTACCATGTCAGGGATAAACGAAGATTGCATATGTATCCTACTGTTTCTGTCCTCATAGAGAGTGCATCTTCCGGCGTTTGCTATAACCTGCAATGCTTCGCTGTGCTTCAACACCGGAACTGGATTTTTTACAATAACGTTTTTTAGGTACGGGTCGATAAAAAACTCTCGTTCGTCCGTTATGCCAGCGTCATTAAGAACGTCAACAGCAAGATCGTAAAGGTTAATCCCTTCTTCCTTGTACAGTCCTCTTCGATATGTTCCAGTCATATAGTCAAACCTATCTGTAGAAACGAACTTTGCCTCTGTATCTGTCGTAGACCAAGATTTTAGGTATGTCGTCTGCTCTGGGATCCATTCGATGTTTCCAAGACCGTCAACATCATATCCGAATTGTACTTTTATCTCCTGCCCTACTTCCATGTAGGCAAGGGCGCTTTCCGGATTATCTGGGTTATAGTATTGGCTTCGATTGTTTACCGTAAGCGTCACATCATTACTGGGGATTGTGTCCGTGATAGAAGATACATATTCCTTACCGGCATAACTTATAACTTCATTGTTCCCAAAAGCATTTACGATTCCGCAGAAAAACTGTTCTATTCTTAATCGTCCATTTCCATTTATCATTTTTATTGGAGTAATGATAAAGTAAGATGTTCCATCAAACGAATCTTCTGTTGACCAGTAAGCTTTATCGTTATTCGTGTAATGGTGAGATATGTTGTCATTTTCTACGGTAAACTCTACCGGGAAGTACTCTCCGAAGTTTATCGTTAAACCTTTTATATCGAGTCCGGTAGCGCCTTTGAAAGAAATTTTTATCGCGCCCATAATGTTTAAAGAAACAATTCCGTTATTATAAAATTCATAGCCAGAGTTTTCTCTTGGTAAGAAGTACATGCTACCGTCGATTTTTGTAAAATCTTCCTCCTGGGTAGCATACACGTTGTCTACAGTATAATGATCGAATGGTTTCCTTTTATTCGAAAAATATGTGACTTCTGTAACGTCGTCCAACGCAACGTTTTTCTGTGCTTCTGAATTTATGACGCCTATCGTCGCCTTAACGTACTCCCTGTTGCGTCCTATGCTCTTTATTGACTGCTTATAAGCTTTGCTTGCGTTCTGCATTTAATCACCTACCATCCGCAATCAATTAAATTGAAAGAAAGGGTTTCGTCTCTTGTAATCATGTGCGTTAATTTGTCCGCGAATAGCGGAACTCCCTTCCTGTCTCCCGGGTACATGGTAACGGTTATTGTTTTCCCTGGATTCTCCATATCTTCAAAGGTTACGGGAACAAAATAATCTTTCACGGCTTTCAATATGAGCGCTCTTTGTTCCGGATACAACCCAACCCACTTAAGATTTTCCAGCTTGTACAGATCGCGTCCTACTCTTTGTCCAACAACTGCGTTGTTCACGTTGCGCCCCGCATTTACCGTAGTCGATATCGTCCACGAAAATCCGGCTGCTGGGCACGGAAGGTCGTATCCGTTTACATTTAAAAATGAGGACATTGCCATAAAATCACCTCGCAAAAAAAGGCGGCAAGATTGCCGCCTTAATCTTACGTGAACGAATATCCGTTCCTTTTGCTTCTCGCATCTATGGCGGTTATAAGTTCTCTGCCATCAATGCTTATACTGCTTTCTTTTTCTGCTGTTTCTCTCGTATTCTGCACAATCTGTTCCAGATACGGCGCAAGGACGTTTTCTACGGCAGATTCAACGCCGCTTCGGATGCCTTCGATTATCTGATCGTTATTTGCTACGGCAGTTTTCCCGTTTCCAAACGAGCCAACAAGTTCATTATGATTCGCATAAAACAATCCATCTTCAGGGAATCCTCCGACCGCGTATGCGGGAATGCTGAAAGCAACTGGGTTGGATGCTGCATCGTCAGAGTGCGCAGATATTCCGAGTGCTCCGCCAATACTACCAATTATTCCGCTTACTTTTTCATACCCACTCTCGAGGAAATCCTTGACAGCTTGACCGGCTTCCCTCAGCTTATCGATAAATCCTGCAAGCTTGTCAATTGCGGATCCGATCGTGTTGTTGATGATTTCTTTTACACTCTCGAATTTTTCCTTTACTTCTTCCTTTAAATTCCGAAACTTTTCGATCAGTTCATCGGATTTTTCTTTGATTTTGTCAAATTTTTCCTTTACTACTTCTTTTACTTTATCCCATATTTCTTCCGCTTTTTCTTTTACCTTATTCCAGATTTCAACAATCTTATCTTTTATGGTTGTCCATGTTTCGATAGCAATTGTTTTTATATTTGTCCATGTGGTAATCAAAAAAAGCTTTATCGCATTCCAAATCGCGCTTGCAGTAGTAGAAATGTTCGTCCACGTTTTTGTCAAGAATGACGTAATGTTATTCCAAACATTTGTTACACCTTCCTGAATAGATAGCCAGCTGTTTGAAAAGAAAGCTATTAGCTCGGCAAAAGAATTTGTGAAAAATTCAATTATCGTATTCCAAAACTCGCTGATTCCCAGCAGTAAGCCAGAAATAACATTTTCGCCGATCTCTGCAAAAACCGTACTCGGAGAATGGATGCCTAAAAGCTCGCAAACCGCCTCGACAATATCGCTGAAAATATTGACAATCGGTGCAAGTAAAAGCCCAAAAGCAGCAGAAATACCATTGAAAAATCCTTCGGCTATATTTTTACCTATCTCTTCTCCTTTGAATGCACTCCTGAAATTTTCAAGGCACTTTTCAAATAGTTCCTGCACCCAGCTTATGTCAAAAATGGATTCAATCGCTCTCTTACCCACTTCGAGCGGTTCGCTCAGCAGCTCGATGATTCCGTCCGCAAGCAATCCAAGTGCATTTCCAATCCCGCGTAGCAAGTCTCCGATTACATTGTCCCACGAAAACGGATCAAGAAATGTTCCTGCAATTTTGTCTTCCAGTCTAAAAAACAACTCCGCTTGCATTGCCGGATTCATGCTTTGAAAGATTTCCAGCCATGGTATTCCAGTAAAGAACGCAATAAAATTCTGAACAAAAAGACGCAATGATTCGAATGCCGCTCCTATTTTCGTAAGGGTCTGTACAATCATCGTCCCTTTTAATGCGATGTCAACTGCGACAACTGCGACCTTAAATGCCACAAGAGCCTTTGCCAGATCTTTTAGTGCATTTGTTACTCCCTCTGGTTTTACGCTGTTCAGCCACTTCTTTATTTCATCGAGTACGCTCAAAAAAACTTCACTGTTTGCAAAAGACGATATTTTTTCGGATAGATCACGGATAAAGTCAAGCAATCCTTGACCTACTGTTTCTGCGAACGGTTCTAGATGCAGCCACAAATCAGAAAGCTCCTGGCGCATTGCTGACCAGTCTATGCTTTCATTGAACTGTTTCAAAATATTCAACAGTTCAGGCAGCCCATTTTCGATCGTCCATTTCCCAAGCGGTAAAAGCACCTGTGTATAAAAATCTGTCATCACGCCGGACAGCGCATCAAACACCGGAATCAGAGACTGCGTATACTGCGCGATCATCTCCATCAATGGCTTAAAGTTCAAACCTGCCGACCATTCCACGGTAGCATCTGCAGCCTGCCGGATATTGTAAATAATTACCGCAAAAATATCGCGGATGTTTTCCAATGTCCGCAGTCCTGCATCATTTGCGTTCCACGCTTCGCGGAAGTTTTTTGCCAGGTTTCCTACCACCAGCCCGATATCCCCGATGATATGCAGGATGTCCGCAAGCATCGCGATCGTCTCTTCCTGATTCCACATAATCAGGAAGTCCCGCCCAATGTCTTGCACAAGCTTTTTGACCTCGTCCAGCGCGTATTTCCAGGAATCCATTACGAACTGGCCTTCCCGGTTCCATGCTTCTTTCAGAGGTGCAAATAATTTCGAAAAGAAATCTTTGATCTTGTCCGCCAGGTCTTTGTACTTGTTTTCAATTGGTTTTTCTTCAAAGTCGCTTCCAGTTATTCCGCTCCCGGAACTACCGCCGCTGTTTTTGTCCGGATTGTTTATATTTAATTCATCAATTCCAAGAAGCGTCTGATTCAGCTTTTTGGCATTCTTGTTCGCCCCGCCGACAGCTGTTGCAAAATCATCCGCCTGCTTCTTTGCGTATATAAACGTATTTTTGCCAGTCAGCGCAGAAAAAAGCTGATTTATCATATTTACAACAGCGATGATTTTCTGGATAATAAAGTCCAATGCCGGCGCAAATGCGTTTATAATTGGAGACACGGCCGCTGCAAAAGATGCGCTTAGTTGTTTCAATGAGCTCATCAAAAGAGACAGACTCTTATTTGTCTCGTTGCTGTACTGGGACAGACCAACCATTCCCTGTTTTACGCCGTCGATAACTCCACGCAACGCCATTCGGACGACCATCAATTTCAGCATCTTGCTCGTCCGCAATAGGCTTTTTGCAAGTCCTGCGCTAGACAGATCAAGACCGCCCATCGCAGATTTCAGTTTTTTCGTCGGTGCCAGAGTGGATGCAACTTTCCTAGTGAAAGAACTTAAATGCTTGTTAGCCTTGGACAACGCAGAAGCAACAGGAGTAATATTTTTGCCAAGTGTTTTTGCACCATCAGAAAGCCCTTTAAAATTAAGCTGAAATCCGCCAGACAGTGATAGTTCTTTCTGCTTATTGATAAGATCTTGGTATTCCTGTCGTAATGCAGCTAATTCTGCCTGCTTTTTCTTGAAATCAACAGTTGCTCCGTAAAATGGAGTAATAGAAGATTTTACGGACATTGATTTTGCAATGTCGTCGTATTTTCGTTTTACCTTATCAAGTTCTTTTTGGATTTCATTCATTCCATCTGTGGGAATAACAATTTTTGCACCGGAAAGAGCGCTTGTTATTTTTTCTCTTACCGACTTAATGTCTGAATCTTTTACGTCTGCATCAATTTTGGGAACCTTAATATCAAGCTGCCCTGCTTTCCTTGCGGATTCTACCTTTCCTTCGTATACATCCAACGTCTTTGATATTTGCTCGATATCGTATGCGATGCTTTGCAGCCTTTGCGTATCTACATTTGTCCCCAAATCTTGAAGCTTTTCCTGCTTGTTCAGGAGCTGTTCAAGCCTACTTTGCAGATCGCTTACCCATTTTTCCATTTCGAAAAATCCGCTGCCTTTGAACTCTAGTGCCTGCACACTTTCCAACGTTTTTTCGAAATCGGAAAGTTCCTCTGACGCTTCTTTTATGTCGTTGCTTTTAAGGAAATCGGGTATAGGAGCTCCTTCATGTTTCATGGATCCGAGTGGCTCAACGCGTCCGTTTTCCCATTCCTTGTTTGGTTTCGATTCCGCTTTTTGCCTTTCGTACATGCGCTTGATTGAAGCATCAATATGATCCATATCTGATTCTGCCGGTTTCGCGGAAACGTTTTTTAACTGCTCCAGTGCGTTTTTCGCTTCGTTGATTCGAATTATATATCTTTCAATTCCTTTAGACTGTTTTTCCGGGTCTGAGGATGCAAGAATCCTGTTCAGCGCATTTTGAGCACTCCGAAGCTGATTCTGCCATTTTTTTGTTTCTGCTTCTGCATTCGACGTGTCAACTTCTGGTTTTATGTCGATACTTTTTTTGCTTATTTCAGATACCAATTTTTTGATATCTGTTTTCACTTCTGCAACTGGTTTTGCGGCTTTTTTAAATTCTCCAGCAATTTCCTCTGCTCCGTCTCTCATGCTTTCGAAAGCTTTATCACCGCGAATTTTAGAAATAACAGAAGAAAGATCCCGCAGCTTAGATATTAAACTGTCAACTTCCGAATTTGCTTTGCTCGCGTCGGACTCAATTGATACTTCCAAGGAATCTATTTCATTCGGCATTTAAACCACCACCTTCACTTCTGTTTCTTTTCAGGGTGTGCAATTTCGAAGTTCGCTTTCATTGTTTCGAGTTTTGCAACAAACAATTCTCGCTGCTTCTGCAAGTCATCTTCGTTTAGTTGTTTTCTTTTTAAAGTCTCTTCTATTATTGGTCTTTTAAAATATTCCGATTTTGCCTTTTTCCCATTCAGCAAGTGGTCTAAGGCAGTGTAAACAGCAGACAATGTGTACTGATTATTCAGCCACAACATGTAGTCCTGCCTTTTTAGTTTTTCGTTGTACCCGTTTGAGATAGCCTTGATAATTCTAGGGTTCATTTTCCAAAAATCATTCCAGGAAACGCCCATAGAGTATGCTATTGGGAACCACTCTTTTTCAAAACGTTCTCTTTGTGAATTGTACTTTTTCCCGTTTTGAAATTTTTGATTTAGCCCGCCTGATCGTTCGTTTCCTGGCTCTGGCTGAGGCTGCGAAAAAAATCAGATTTTTTCATTTCCTCTGCCATAACGTCCATGATATCCTTAAGGCTTCCACCGTTAATCATATGGGCTTCCATTTCTTTTCCGGCGAACTCCGTACCCCTTCCGGTGCACTTTGCGAAATATGCTCTTAACATAGACATAGGTTTTTCACCTGCTCTCTCAAGAGAGACTCCCATGTCTTCCAGATCGCAAATAAAATTGAAATCAAACGGAACTGGTGAATAAATTTTGTTGTTAATTTTAAATGTTTTCATTTTTTATTACCTTTCAAAAAAAGACGGGGCAAGCGCCCCGTCAAGTTCTTATGCGAATGCAACCTTTGTTTCCATTCCTTTGTACTCTTCAATTGTCAATCCCATTTCCACGGTAAGCAGCTCGTTCTGAGAAATCTCCGGAGCAGGAATAGCTGTCGGCGGTTCTGCAACTACAAAAAACGCATCGTCAAATCCTGGGATAATGGTCTCGAACCACATGCGTTTTCCGCCGTTAAGTGCATTGTAAGCAGTGATAACGCTGCTCCATTCTTCTTTTGTTTCTGATGTAAAGTTGACAGTCACAGGGAAGGAACCGCCTGTATCGCCACGTCCTCTGACGTATCTCGATACAAGGTCTTCTACAGCCGATGCATCAATCTGCTCGTTTTCGATTGTAATGCCGCCTATTGCATTTATTCGATGCAACTGAGTAAATGTTGTTGGCTTTTCACCAGCTGTCGTCTCTGTCCCGTAACCGAATGTAATCCCAAGCGTGGAAATTCCAGCTTCCATAAGTTACCTCCTTTTTGTCAAAAAAATAAGAGCTTTTCAGCTCTTAATTCAAAATGTCACTTGCTCCAACAATTCTTTTTGCTCGAAAAGTGGAAGCTCTTATATCGTTTGAAACACTGTAAAAAACGTTCGATATTTCAAATCCATATTTTTTAAAAAATAAAACAGAATAAGAAGTAAGTTCTTTCAAATTCTGCTTTTTCCCTTTGTACGTAATATTTACCTGCATTGTTGTGCGAATTGCATTGATCGAAGTCCCTTCGATGTCTTTTCCGGTTTCCGACATTAGCATCTGGCGAAGCAAAATTGTCGGGAAAATCGGATTTCCGTCTTGTTCCTCGTCCTGTGTAATGTTCATGTCTGGGTATTTCTCAGAAAAGTGCTTTCTCAGAAAAAATGAAAACATGGTAAATATTGTGGTTTCAAAATCCATTGCCCACATGTTGTTATTATCCATTTCCAAACACCTTCCTTGCGACCGAAACATAGTTTTCGATAATTTCCTGACTCGCTTTTAAAACGGGCATAGTTGCTTCCACGCCATGCGTTAACACCAATTTACCATCATCATCGTAATACCCCCAGACTTTTCGCTGTCCATGTCCTGCGCCATAAGAGCCTATCAGAAAGCCGAACTCCTGACCTTTAGGGTGTGGGCTTGCTCCTGCAGACCCATTGTAATAAACGCCAGCCCCAAATTCGATAAACAGAAGTTCTTTTCCTTCTACGACAAGTTTTGCACGGGAGACGTCCCCGAACGATTCCATTTTCACATAACTGTAATGGGATGTATCAGAACCGCTTCTGACCCCATTTTCGTCATATGTATAGTTGGCCGCGCCCATGTTTTCGTCAATGACTGGTATTCCAGACTCTGCCAATGCTTTTACAAGTTCATCTGTTTTTTTTCGCAAATATTCCTTGTATTTTCGGAGCTCTTTTATTGCAATATCAATCGATTTAGGGGACAGCCCTATTGTGATGTTATGTCTTGCCATGTCAAACCTACTTAACGTTTTTTTGGAGCAAAAACAAGTCGACCGTCAATCCTTCGTCTGCAACTCCAATAACTTTATAGTCAGCGGACTTTGGGTCTGGTCTAAGATTTTTATGCGCCACAGAAGATTTTTTCCAAACAAGGCTGCCAATCGTTAGAGGCAGCCTCCCTTTATCAGACGCAATCTGCACGTAATTTGTGGATTGGTCTATCCCGAATTCTTTCATCAACGCTTCGCTTAGCTTGTTGCTTATATTCGCAAAAAATTTGACCGGCTCTTCATATGCGGTTTCTGTTTCACCTGTAATAACCGGTACGGATTCGCCATCAATGACAATGTATTTAACGTCCCCGTTTTCGTCCAATTCGTACACGGGTCCTCTTCCATTCGGAAGCGAATACAACATTTCTTGTTTATTTATGTCAAGCATCTTCTTTAACCTCCGGAAGTCCGGCGATACTTGTCAAAATAGATAAGCATCCTGCGAGAACTGACGCAGACGCTACCATAACCCAGTTTACGTCTCCAATGACCGCCGCCGTTCCGATTGTAGCAACTGCTGTCTGTGCGCATGTTTTAACAGCTCGCACTGCAGCCGCCTTCATCCACTTCATACCGTATTCGCTCATGGTGTTGCCTCCTTGTTATTTAATCGTGTTTCGATACCATCTATGCGGTGATGCGCCGATTTTACAGATGCGTCAAGCTCTACGATTTTTTCGCCGTGTGCCTGCACGTCTTTTTTTACGGCTGATATATCATATTTAATATCTGCCGTGTTCTTGCTTATGATATCGAGTTTGCAATTTAACTCTGCATTCTCCCTTGCTCTGCTTTCGATATCTTTTGTGTCTGTTCGTTTGTTCCCGCGAATAGAAAAAATCATAGAACAAACGCTAAATACAATCGAGAAAGAAAGCGCAACAAGGCTTATGATGTTTGCTATCGTCATTTTTACCGCCTTATAATGTTTATTTCGCACACTACCCTCCACCTCTCAATGTGTGCGGCCTGCTGCCATAAGGCAACGCACAATCTTCTATGTATTACAAGATTTTTACAAACGGATAAATACCAGCAAACAACTCCTCTCTGTCTTTCCAGCTCCTACTTACGCCATTTTCCGAATAAGATGCCATGTATGACTCTCCTGCCTGAGAACGGTCGTAAACAACCAGATTCACAATATTTCCTTCGTACTTTTTCATATCCATTTCTATTTTTTCTTCTGTATAGCTATCTGGATACATTTTCCTTGAAACAATTTCCTGTTTTACCTGATCGATAAGCTGCTCAAGAAGTGGGTTGTCCTCCTTGCTGTCGAACACGACTGTGTCAGAATTTTCTACTCTTTCAATATGGAATTGCTTTAATCGTATTTTTACCTGTTCCAATATTGAGTAAGCCATAAAACCCTCCTACAAATCGAAAATCTTCACAAAATGTTCCTTTATCGCGCTTCCCGTCATGGAATCTGCGTTTTCAATTCCATACTGCTTCGCGAGCGCTCTAAGATCGTCGACTTTCATCATGTTTATTTCTGTTTTTGTTTTCCGGAATTTTTCTGGATTTATTCCAGAGGCAGACACTTCCGCTTCTGGAATAAACTCACCTGCTTTGTACCATTTTCCGTTTCGCTTTACTGTGTATTCAGCAATCATTTAAGCCTCCTAAGCGACTTTCATAACCACAACGCTGTCCATTCCTTCAAAGGTAGGGAGACCGATCATTGACACTATGCAATGCGTATTGATCGGATGATTGGTTGCATATGTGTATACAGAAATACCAGTTTCTACGATAGACAGATTGCCGTCTGTAATACTTCCGCTTCTTTCTTCCGGAGTCTTTCCGAATACATAATCTCCCAGGTAAACGCCGCCAGACTGTGCGGAAATAATACCGGTTGGTACAAAATACTTTGTCTTCCCATCTGCAGGGTCTACATAAAGCTTGTCGTAAACCTCGATTTCAATTCCGTATCCACGCAGATATTCCGTTACCTGTGCCTGCTGCAGCCTGATTCCACCGTTATAAGCAGTAATGCCAAGAACCTGTTTCTTTGTATCCTCCGCCTTCAGAACCATTTCCCAGGTTTCCGTGTTCATTGTGAATCGTGTCAGAGAATAGCCGGTTTTCTTTGCAAATGTTCTTCTTTCTTCGATCAAGTCGTCCAGCGGTGTCGCAGTTGCCGCCTCAGACCATTTATCTGTATCGCTACCGGAAATATCCACGAAGTGATCTGCTTTATGCGCTGTTCCTCCGTCTCTTGTGTACTCGACTGTATAGCTCTTGTTCCCGATTGTTACAGGGATTTTCGGTACGCCGTCCAACGGTGCCAACAAGCTCCAAATCTGACGTTCTGGTACAACCATAGCACCTTCGATCAGCATCATTGGTTTCTTGCTGATCTCGCGAAGGACCTGATTCGCAAGGCTGGTGTTTTCTGCGCTTCTGTAATTGTCGTATTCCTGTTCTTCTTTTTCTGTTACCATATATGACTCACGGTAAAAAGGCATTTCGTTCTGGATGTCGGAGAACCCGCCAACATCTCTCAACTCTGCCTGTGCATCAAAATTAGATGCTTTCAGGGAAACAGGAAGCCCACTTTTCCCCTTAATGAATCTCAGCTCCAGAGAATCCTGTTTTCTTGTGCCGAATTTCTGCCTCCCGAGATACGGCGCGGAGCCAAGTGTTTTTTCGTAGTTATTCCACATTACGCCAAGGCTTCTGGCTGTAAATGCTTCGGATAAAGGTAATGCCATCCTTAATTTCCTCCTGTTTTTTAGTCAAAAAAAGTAACTCTCGGGGTTGCAGCCTTTGCTGTTTCCTCAACAGTTACTCCATTTTCAGTCAGTTTTTTGTTGTCGATAGATCCCTGATAAACATAAGTGCCGGGAGCATATCCCATCGTTACATCCACGTCCTCCAGCAGATATCCAACGCATTTGTTGTCGTTGCTAGGGAATGGTGTACCCGCCTTTACGATCTTATTACCATTTCCATCCGGACTTGATGCCATCGTCTGCGGAACGATGCACGCCGCCCCTTCATATGGGAAAAATTTTAAAATACCTTTTTTCTGGGTGAAATCCCTTTCGATTGGTTTGCCCATTTTAACCTCCTTAAATCACATAATGATTCTGTGCTTCTGCTGATGCCGCCTGATTTCCGAATGAGATCAGTTCTGCATTCTCAACATCGGCTGTTTTTTCTTTATTTCCGCCTGCTGACCCACCATTCGGAACAGCTGCGCTTTTTGCGATTTCCTGTTCCTTTGCTTGCGCAGACGCAGTTTCTTTTTCGGAGATAATTTTCCCGAGTTCAGAATAATCAAGACTTCCGTCGTCTTTCACTACCGTCTTTGCCTGCTCTGCCGTAATTTTAAAATTCGTCATAGCAGATTCTCTCTGATCTCTGATTGCATTGTTTTTCTGTAAAACAGCAATCTGCTTATTTGCTTCTTCCAAGGCTTTGTTTGCTTTTTCAATCTCGGAAAGATTTCCAGATTCAAGCTCGTCGATTTTTTTTTGCAGCTCATCTGCCTTGCTCGCTTTTTCTTTATAGCCAGAAGCTTTCTCCTTTTCTCTTGCTACCTCGGAATTGTTCTGGTTTAAAAGTGCTGTAATCTGATCGTCTGTCGCATCCGGGAAAAGCTTAATTACCTGTTCTCTTGTCATAAAAAATAACCTCCAATAACTCACATTTTTGTTTCCGCAGGTCGTTCCTGCAAAGTTTTTATTTGCTATTTACCGCATAGCTGCTTATAAAAAAGAAAAGCTGCCATATTGGCAGCTTTAACTTCTTTCATATTTAACTACGCACCGGCAGTTTACTATTTCCTCTGGGTGCGCCCCAAGTGAATAATCTTTCGGAAACATCATTTCAGAATTTCCGACTTGAAAAGAATCGAATATTCCAAGCTTTTTTCCGTCCACTTTTACATGTGTATGTCGGACTTTTTTGTCCTCTTTGGTCTTCCAAACTTTGTACTTAAACCCATGACGTACTGCGTCCTTTTGATTTATGTAATTTCCAATTACGTTTGCTTCATTCGCTGCAATATTCATGGATTTCAATCTGCATGTATCCGCGTTATAAACAAAATTTTCTTTTACAGAATCAATGATCTGCTTTGTAATATAAGCGGAATACGTAACAATGTACGTTGGCGTTTCTTTCGAAGAAATGTATTTTCTGCAGATTTCGCAATACTTTTCCTGAATATATTTGTATACGCTTTCGATATCTGAATCTGTAAGAAGATAAAACATAATAAAAAAAGCATCTTCCAGCTCTTTTGCAATCTGTTTGCGCTTTTCCTTTTCTTCTTCCGAAATGTCCATTTCTCCGAAATACTTATCATATGAAATGACGTTTAATTCGTCATTTTTTAATCGTATTCCCGCCATTTTCTTTATTCTGTAATCTCTTCAAACCCGCTGTTTATCAGAATAGCCTTAACCTTTTCCTTTAACAGTCTGGGACATCTCTGATACATTTTCTTTGCTTCTTCAATTGTCTCCTGAGACATAATTTCCTGCGCCCATAACATAGCCATCATAATTACCATCCTTTCTAAGCATTTAAGCATATACAATCTCCGACATTTCCATTAAACACTGTGTTAGCATCTTGTTTTGGTCTTGTAACTCTGCAATTTTCTCTTCTGCGCTCCTTTCTTCCTGATCCACCCAATCCAGATATTTACTCGGATTCTCTTTTACTTTCTCTAGGTCTATTCTGCCTTCTCTTGTCGCAATTTCTCTGTAGTCGCATTCCCACACTGTCTGTGGATCTTGCGTTTCATCATACACGGTTTCTGTCCACTTCCCGTTTACGGCAATAAATATATATATATTGCCGGAATCAGAAACACACCTAACGCTAGGCTGCTCTGAATCGAACCTTGCTTTCACGCGATATCACTCCTTTGCAAATGTGTATTATTTTGCTTGTATTGTATTTCTTTTTTATATTATGGCTTTCTGTGTTGTCTAGGATTCCTTTGTATGACATGCACTTTCTTGCAAGCCACAGCGGCACATTCTTACTTTGCTTTATAAGTGCAAGCGCATTTTTGTACGCCCTACGAACGCGTAGGAATACGCGCCGCCTGATCGTAGTGTGTTGCCTGTATATGCGCACTCCCATGATGTCGATAAAGTGTCCGTCATCTTTGCTCTTGCTAACTGTTGTAAAAACCGACCAGCTGTCTTTGATTTCCAGCCCCATTTCTTTAGCCTTTTGTATTATCATATCCATCGCTTTATGGATATCACTTGCGTTCGTGCCAAGAATCAGCATATCGTCCATGAAGAACAGCTGGTGCTTTACAAGGTTAATCCGCTTCTTTGTTCCATTTCTTTTCTTTCTTACACGGTACATTTTTTCGGCTACTGTGTGATATACCTGAGATAAAAATAGGTTGCAAAGATACTGGCTCAAATACGATCCAATGCTCAATCCTGTGTCAAACGTCATTACCAGGCGCCTTATCAAGCCAAGTAGTGGCTTGTTTTTAATTCGTTTCTCTAAAAACTCCAACAGCTTATTTCTGTCTATTGACGGATAGCACTTTTTTATGTCGCATTGTCCTGCGTATCTGATATTTTTGTTTCGCATCCAGCGTTTTATCGCTTTAATCCCGTATGATTGACCTCTTCCTTTCAACGCCGCGCATTGGTATTCTCCAATTCTTTTCAGGATGTCTCCCATAGCTTCTACGGCGATATAGTCATATATCTGCTGTTTGATGTTTTGAATTCCGATTCTCCGCACCTTTTGACTGGACGCGTCAATTTTATTCTTGTACCATATCGGTTTAAATTTTATGTTATTTTGGATAATTTCTTCACGTACACCGTCGATTACCATTTCTACTAGTGGTTCCAGTCCCTTTATACCAAATTCGTTCAGCACTCTCCGTATAAAATCTGCCGGAAGTCCAGTGTACTCTGCAAACATCCTGTGCACATCGTTTCTTTTGTATTTCTTCTTGAGACACTTATACACCGCTCTTTGTATCAGCTTTCTATCGGTGATATCGACCTTTTTACAATACGTTTTCATTTTTCGATTGTCTTTATAAGGGCTTTCGGTTTTTACTACTAACCCCGACAAGCAGGCGTTCCCTGCCTATCCTTACTCCTTCCTTTGTGAAAGTTTTAGTAGGTCTATAAAAAGTATTTCGGGCATCTGCCCAAGAGCCTTTCGGCTACACTCTTTACGAGTGCGAAATACGACGCAAATATTTTTTGTTTGTAAATTAACAATTTCAGCCGAGGTAGTTCCAGTTCGCCCTGTCGAGCCTGTTCCTGCAATTCACGTAAACAGAGCCGGCATTCGACCCATTCCTGAGATTACCGCGCGCGCCGTAAGTCCTTTTAATTGTTCCGGTCGTATTGGGGCGATCCCCTCTTTCCTTCGGAAATTCACCCCCGACGACCTAATTTTAATCGCAGCCGAGGGAGCTCCAGAGCGCCCTGGCGAGCCAGTTCCAGCAATACACGCAAACAGAGCCGGCATTCGACCCAAGCCTGAGATAACCGCGCCCAAGATCCTCTCTGGTTCCAGATGTGCTTTTTCCACCAGAGTAGCATCTGTCGCCCCAGCCTTGCGAATCGCTTGCTCCGACGGTCTTTGCAAACCATGAGCACGTTTCCACATCAACGCCGATGTCGCCAATCCAAAAATCATTTCCCTCGTTTCCAGGTATATTACCGATTAGTTTGCAGGTGTTCTTGATCGTCGCTTCGTCTTTTACATGTTTCGTCCCTCTCGGCGCAATATATACATCTTTGCTGTAGTCCTCTTTAAATATCATAACCGAGTCTGCGTATACTACATAACCGCCAACAGAGCATTCCAGACCCATTACCCTAAACGGATGCTTGCCATCCGTGTTGGATGTCATTGAGCCATCGTGCTTCCCGATTACTTTGTCCGTCGTGCCGCTCCACCAGTGCATCGACGTTAAAATTATCTGCGCATTTACGTCGTCGCTCAACGCAACAGGGCTTGTGGTAAATCCGTCCTCAACGTCCAGATACACAGCTTTGTTGTTTTCGCCCAGATCTTCGATCCTCAGCACTTTAACATCGTCAGCATACTGGTGGATCGTCGCGTATCCCCTGTCGTTAGTTACCGTGTTATCTGTGTTTTTAGCTCCGTATCCAACGGAGACGTAACCTCCAACAATGATTTGCGCCGCCTGATTGTTTGCCACCGGGAAGTAAGTTTCTTTTGTGCTTCTTTCTATCGACGCCGTAATCTGGAAATTGTAGTTCGTTGTTCCCTTGAAGGTTTTCTGTTCGTTTTTTGTAGCGTACTTGATTACGTCGTACAAAATAACGTACATGTCTCTTTCTTTTCCAGCTCCCCAGCAACCTTTTCCTTTTTTTTGGTAGTTGTCTATCATGTTGTTGTAGCACTGGTTTCTTGCTGGTTTTGAGTTTTTGAATGATCTCAGTAGACCATCCGCTCCAATACCGCTTACGTATTTGCTGTGGATTACATAGGATGCGTAAGTTCCATCTTCTTTTCTCGCCGTTTCCCATGGGATCAGCCCATAGTCATCGTTTGGTGTGTCCGATAACGTCCAGATATGCTTCCCATCTTTCTCAATAACCGACCAGTACGGAGTCATTGCGATAACTCCTACGTCAACAGTGCTGTCGTTTTTATATCCGTTTCCCCATCCCTCAATTGCTGTAGGGATCTTGCGCCCGTAGTCATCCGTGACGTAATTGCAGTTGTACCAGTTAAAAATACCGATACCCTCATAGTCGTCTCGACCTTCTAAAGTATCAGTTGAAGGTTCACACACCTTGTCTTTGTTGGCAAGCGTTTTTACACCGTCCGATGTTGGGTTTGTCTCTGTTAAATACAGCTCCGTCTGGTAAACTTTTCCGTTTCTCATCGATCCGAAAAATGCGTCCATGATTCTTTCGTCAATGGTGCTGCTTACCTTTTCTCCTGCTTTCTTTATCGCATCCCCTGTGGCTTTTGAATCCGCCGGAACTCCATTTTTTGACAAGGTCTTATCAGTTTCTACAGATACGGGATTTTTAATAAGATATTCTTCCACGGCCTGCTTAATCTGTTCGTCGGTTGCCCCAGAATTCTTCTTTATTAGATTTTTTAGTATTGCATATACTTCGTTTGCTTCCATTCTCCGGCATCGCTCCTATAGTTCATACCAAGTTTTTGTTGTTTTTTCGAACTTATAAAACCTTCCCGTGTCAACCATTAAGCAGGAGCTACCTGTTGCAACATATGTAGGAAGCTTTGCGACGTCCTTTTGCAGTCCTTCATAACTTCTGATATTGCCGGAAAATTTTATGCATATGATGCTTCCCATGTCGGGGACGTCTTCACCAGCCATATACGTAACGCCGTCCTGAACGACATTGTTTTCATACTTCATTCTCTGGCTCCTTTCTAGGATCGTTATTTACGCTTTTTGTATCGACTTTTTCCGCTACGTCGTAAATCGTCTTCCACAAATTATCAATATATGGTTTCGATAAAAGGAATGTTTTTTCGGAATCCCCCCAAAGTCCGACTGTTTTAATCGCGACAAGTGGATGAATACCAGACTGTAACAGCTGGTAGAGTGTCTGCGACTTCGTATACATGTTGTCCTGTGGGCTGTGGTTAATTTGCACATCAAAATCCCTAACGGAAAGTTTCAGGTCAATTCCTGCCATCCTGAGTACATTTAACGCAACAACCGCTAATCTCTTTTCTGCTGTTTTTACAATTGGATCTTTTAATTTTGCTCTTGTTTTCGAGAAGTCCCAGCCGTTGCGAAGCTGAACCGCCCCCTGCGTGTCGCCGCCAGTGTTGCTCTGCTTTGTTGGTATTGCCAAGATGGAAAGTGCATTATCCCACAGGTCGTCTTTCGCAACCTGGCATTGCGTCTGATTAAGCTCTTGAGTAATCAGGTCTACATCCGACTTAAAATCCTTATTTATGGACTTCACTACAAATGCATGTTCCATTTTCATTTTTTCGAACTGTTCCGCGTCTATTTCGCAGTTTACGAATTTTACAAACGACTGTATAAACTGCTCAACGCCGTCCATACGGTTTGACTGCATCGTATTTACCGCATCAAGAATAGACACAACAAGTTCTATGTCCGATATCCTCTCGTGATTGTTTGGATATTCGACAATCGGTATTTCTCCGTATGTGTGAAGCTTTGATTCCACAACTGTGCTGTCAACTACTTTAAAAGACATCGTATCGGAAAACGCCATCTTGTAATATTTCCCATTTTCGTCTTTTAATTCCTGGACAGCGAGCATAGGTTCCTCTGTGCTTTTGCTGTATATCACAAAAGTATTTAAAGGATTAGGTGCTACGATACGGAATGGTACGTCTCCGCTTTTCGGCTGAATCGCTTTGAATGAAGTTCCGGTTGCAGACTGCCACTCGCCCGCTTTTACGTCTTTTTCCTGCTTGTTTGCATCTGCCATAAAGTCGTTCAGATCGTCAACCGCTTTATTTATTTTTTCATCGTCTTTTCTGCTTATAAACTGTATCGATTCTCCGTATGTCTGGCCAACCTTGAACTGAACAATTTCATATGCGTGATTTTCAACAACTTTGTTTATAATATCCTCATTTGATATTTTAGTTCTGTAAAGAACCGGCTGATCTCCTTTGTAATACTTCCAGAGATATTTTATGGCAGGCTTGTTTTTGTAAAAACATCCGATGCAATTTCCGATTATGTCAACAACATTTTGTGAATTTATTTCTGTAGCGTCCGTGTACGCTATTTTTCTTCCAAAATCCCCGTTCACTAAATCGTTAAATCCGATTCTGTTCATATTTAAACACCTACCAAATCGTTGTACCAGAACTTGTATTTCTTTTTGGGACACGCTTATTCTCAGTAATTCCGGTGTCTACGTGAAATAGTACAAGCTGCCTGCATTTCCTGCATTCCACAATTATATTTATCTTTGATTTTCCGTCGTATCGTGCAACTCTTCTTTTGCATTTCGGGCAATAAACAAACTGTGAATGCATAACCTTAATCTCCGAAATAAAAAAAGCGCTGCATCCGCAACGCTTCTCTTAACTGTTTCTTTTCATTTTACATAATAGCACTTTCACATTAGGACATTCTAGGACATGTTTTTATATTCTTCCCCATACATTTTATCAAATGCCAATAACGCTTTCCCGTGTAGTCTCGTTATCTGGCGGAATGAATATTGCATATCAATTGCTATTTTTTCAAATGTTTTGTTTTCGACATACCTAGAAAACAATACGCAATAGAAGGTCTCTTCTTTAATTCCTTCAATCTGCGATATAATTTTATTCTTTAACTCAATATATTCAAATATCAAGCTGTTAAGTTTATCTTCTTCTTCGTCAATTCTGACAAACATTTTCCCTATTTTGTCAAAGTCCGGAGAAGTTTGCACCCTCTCTTCTGTATCTATCGCAGAAATATTTATCGCAATCTCTTTCAGCTGTGCAATCTCAGAAACCTTATTTTTTATCATTCTGTTAATTCTGCTTACCTGACCGAGATATTCTTTTGCTTGCATATATCAATACCTCCTAAACGGATTTCTTACAGCTTCTACTCTTGCGACTCTTTCTCCTTTTGTTACTCTTAATGCAAAGTTTGAAAATACATCTGGCACGTCATCCAATTGCTTTTTACCAGACACAGAATACCTCTCCAGTAACGACATCATTATTCCGTATGGTTCTTTCGGTGAGTACATGCTTTTGTCTTTGAACACGATGTGCTGCAGGATCCAGTTTGAACATTGGAATATTCTAGCCTCTTTATTGGTTTCGGTTGGAGTATCGGTTATATTGCAAACCCACCCCATTCCTTCAACACGCTTATTCACCTCCATAGCGACTCTGTCTCCGCCTGCATTACGTTCAAACTCGCATTCCTGGACTTTGTTGTTAAAAAGCATATTTGCAGCATTCTCGTACTGTATCTCGTAATCCGCTGTATTATCACAAACGCAGTCAACACAGTAATAATCTTCTCCGTATTTTTGCAATACCGGCATTACAAAAAAGTCTGTGCCCTTTCCTTTCGTGTCGCACTGTGCCGTTATAATTTCCGGTTCTCCATGCGGTAGATTCAAATACCTTCTGACTTTATCGTCAGGAAATACAAGACCTTCTCGCTCAATCGGCTCCTGTTTGTATAAGCATCTGTAAGATACATCATCCATTAAGAGCTGCTGATCTTCAAAAAACTCTTTTGTAAAACCGGAAAATTCATAATCAAAATTGCTTTCTCCTGTTACCGAATCGACATCGGGCACGGCAATTACCTTTACGCGGTCATTGCCTTCGTACATGTTTTGCAACCGTCCTATAACGTCATGCACGCTCCACCTTGTAGCAATATGTATTTCCTTGCAATTACGTCCGTCCGTATCCTGTATTTTTCTTTGTCTTGCATCTACTGAGTATTTGCTCCAAAGCTTGTCTAGTATTACAGGGTTCATCGCTTCTTCAATTCCGCCGATCATGTCATCAACAAGTAAAAACTTCGATGCTCTTACTTTACCTGCATTTTTGCTTCCAACAGACGTGCATTGAATGGACGGAAATGGTTTGTATTTCCCGATGTTGAACTGTTCCATTTTTGCGTCTGTTCTTGTAACCCTAAGAGACGGGAATATTTCCCCCCATGTATACTCGTCCGCATTGGTTACAATATCAAGCACGCCGTCATAGAACATTCTTGTGATGTCTCCGCTGTGGGAATAAAAAAGATTAAAGTCTTTCGGATACCACCCGATTAAGCCAGCTGCAAAAAATTTTTCGCAACTCGTTTTTCCGGTTCCGGGTGGCAAACTTATGCATAAAATATCGTACTCATCATCAATCATTCCCTGCAGCGCATCCACAAGACCTATTTTTTTAAGCTGTTTCCTGCGTGGCATATAAAACCTGTCTTTAGGCGTTCTATTTTTCTCAATATATCGAAAAAAACTGTCTACGACCTTATTTTGCGCTTCCAGAAGCAATATCCCGTAATACAGTTCCAGAACGTCGAACGGTTTCCCGTTCTCAAAGGAATATTTTTCCAGCTCCCACACAGTTCCGTTCGTCTTTTCAAGTATGTATTTTTCTGCAATTTCTTTTGCTCGCCTTGTAATTTTTAACCCAAGCGGAACATTCTTTTCGGAATTGATTGCGATACTCGCCGCCTCGGAATAAGCGTTTATTACTTCAAGTGTTATTCCATAATTCCTGATATAGTTTTCGTAGCTTTCTAGCGCTTTTTGCAATTTTTCAGACAAAAAAACACCTCTACTTTCAAAAGCAGAAGTGTTTTAAACTCCTGCCTATAATTTTTCTAGGTTAGCGGCAGCGTCTACACACTGTCGGTTTCGAATTCATTTTTAATGGGCACTCTGGGGCTCGAACCCAGGACAAGCCGCGTATAAGACGGATGCTCTTCCAGCTGAGCTAAGTGCCTTTGTGCGTTTCGGTCAAGGTTACGCGCCTAAGCAAACGGAGGAGAAGGCAATCGGGGAGTAATTCTTGACCGCATTTTTTTATTTCGTGTGGATATCCGCCATCAACACACTAGTTCGGAGCTACCGAACCTCTGCGGTATCACGGAATCGAACCGTGTAAGAAATGCGATTCTTAGTCCAAAACATACCGCCGCTCAAGCATAGTGGGAAGATGCTCGAACAATACCTGCCGGGCGATTTGACTCGCCCTTTTGTCAGCTCTTGCTAGCAGGTGGAGTAGACATACAATGGGAATGAAAACGTATCGGGATTAAATCCCGAAGAAGAATGCCGGTATTGAGCCGGTGTAAAGACTTTCTCTTTCATTCTTCACCTAATAGCTGCATCGCTTTGTTGATGTACCAATCGGATTTTTCCATATCTTCTTCGTAGTTCCCCTTACTTCCAGCACGGTATCGGTATTTCCATGCGTTACATTTGCAGAAGGCAATTACAGCTTCTCTTCCGAACATCGCAATCATTTCGTCAATACATTCATGTTTTCGGTTTGTATAATGTTTTGGGTGGTTTACATTGTCAATTGGTTTTTCCACGTTCTCTTTCCTCCTGATGTATCAGCTGGCAGCACACCATTTCGGACACTCTCATTCGTTCTCTTCGGATACCGTGACCGTCTTTAAATAATTCGCACTCAAGCACCTTGCCGCAGTACTGGCATTCATCGTTGATTTTCTTTCCGCAAATCTCCATTAGATATCACCATCTTTTCGATGCATGGATTTTTCGGCTTCAAACCCATCCGGATACCTGGAGCGTAGTTTTTCGACGTTCATCTGCATTATTGTTTCAAGATCGTATCCAATTCCCTGCGCAGTAACCGCAATATACCATAAAATATCGCCAAGTTCCTTTGCAAGATGGAGGTAATCGAGGTCATGTCCCTGGAACGTAGCCTTTTTCACCATGTCTATTGCTTCGCCGGCCTCTCCGTTCAGTCCCATTACTCCGTTGAGAATGAGGTTTTCCGAAGTAGCCGCGCACACACCGCTCGCCGTTCTCATTGCTTCTTTTTGGTACTCGTTAAATGTCATTGCTTCCATCCTCCATTTCGTCATATTCCTCCGTCTTTTTTGCAATCGCTCCAGCGAAGAATATCATCACTTTCAGGAACATGGAAATGATAACCATAAGGCTTAAATAAGGCGAAGCCCCTATTCTCCACAAAATATACATAACCGCGATATCTGTAAACATTTATTTCGTTTCCTCCACTCTTATGCAGTCATATCTTTCAGAGTTTATCGTGTTTTCCATAGCTTCAACTGGGTTATATCCAAGATTCTGCAGAATCTGCTTGAATACCGTGACAGACTGCCCACTGGCAAGCTGCACTCCTTTGCGGCTATGATCTGCATGAAATGTATCGTGTCTGCTATCAACATTCCAGAAAATAATATTCGGAATTACATACCCATATGAGAATTGAACTCATAATCTTATTTGCTGTTAGAAACACCTTTGACATGTTTCACCCGGTTTTCCATAACCGGAAATCTGGGCAATATTTTGCAGGCTCAGTGCGAAAAGTTCCTGATTTGAGGTCGATAACTTCCATTCGCTGTGTTTATAATACGGCCACCTGCTTTGCCTACCGGAACACTAAACCAACTGTCAGACAGTCAGCGATATTCTCAGCAGAGTCGGAGAAGTAGGAGTTGAACCTACAGTGTTTACCCCGAGGGGAACGGTTTTACAGACCGCCGCAGCACAACTGGTAGCTGCCTTTCTCCGTCTTTAATTTTTTTTGTTGCTATTGTTTCATCGTTTGTGTAGTATGTATTTGTGTTGCCATTAGGGCTTTTTTGTTTTTGGGGATATTTTGGGGGCTTAGTCGGCCAGCGCCTGGTGCCCCGTGCGACCCCCTCCCCCGTCTGGTCATTAGGTCCCGGTCTCGCAGCTCTCAGCGTACCGGATCCCATCTTGATTTAATTCTAAATTGTTTCAATTTCCCGCTCATTTTCTACAATTCATTTCAACTATGCGTTAAATTAATGTTTAGTGAATAGTTGATGTCCTGAAACCCGCATAAATACAGGCTTTTAAATTGTGTCAAATCACACACAATTTAATCCGCATTATGTAAACCGTTCGCAAGTAAGTTATCAGACAACTCTGCTTGTTTTGGTGCGTTTAAAACGGGCAAATCATCCGCGGATAGCAGCTGTTTTTCCTGCGCTATTGCCCTTACACCGGGCATGTTGTATTCAAATTTTTTGTTAAGCCGCGCGAGATACGGAACCGGGCTACCTTTGTTGTCCATCATTGCGCCCAGCAGGCTATTTTCTTCGTCTCTGTCTATTTTTTGTCCCAAAAGAGAGCGCTGTGTACTTAGCCTATTACTCTCCCACAGTCTCACGGTATATGGATCTATCCCGGTCATCTCGCAAAAACCGCTTATAGATACTATTTTACTGTGGTTATTACATATCCTCTTATATATATAATTATATACATACTCTACTTTGTTTAAATCGTACTCATTATGGATTAAGCTATCTTTTTTAAGTAATTTTTTACATGGTTTAAATAGATCTAGATATATCTCTGTTAATACATCCATCCATACTGTGTGAGGTATACTGTACTCATCAAAGCCGTATTTACTGCAGTATTGTACAATAATATCTTTTACTATTGGCTCTATATCCTCTACAGAGTTTATAGTTTGTATATCTGCATATATAATTTTATCCGTCATGGATCTGTACACCTCCAATCTATATAAACCATATAAAAAATACATCCAGACTTTACAGGATTAAAATTCAACTGTTTTATCTGGATGTATTTAATATCTTTTGTATTATATACCGGATCCTTATAGACCGGTTATGTATATCTATAACACGGTTAAAATATTTTGTCTAATGATAAATAAAAAATAGCCGGGGTTTTACTCCCCAGCTATTCCATATTCGCGGTCGACGGTTCCAATTCTGGACTACATCACGTCCAAATAGACCCTATGTCCGTTTCCGTCCTTGTCAAGAGCGTAAAAACAAGGCCGCTTATCCCCCTCTAAAACGTCGTTAATGCTATAGTTCCAACCCCAGGCGGAATCTACGGCTAAACCGCCCGCGGCGGTTTCGTACACCTGGAAGCAGTTGTTCTCAGGAAGCGCTACGTTCATTTCATCGGCGCAAACGCCGGCGGGATGTTCGCAACCATATGTGTACACGTTTCTTTTTTCTGCCCCCAGAACTCCATAATTCCGATAGATCGAAAATGTTTTCGATCTGCTGTATAATTTCTCTTTTTCCATTTTGCGTCCTCCTGAATTTTGCCCGGTCCGGATTTTGCAGGCCGTTTTTTTATTACACTGCTAATATATCACAAGTGCGTTATAATGTCAATGGGCGTATGTGCGTTATTTTAAGATTTTTTCCAGCTCGTCCAATTTTGATATTATAGTATCCCGGATAAAAGCGGAATTTGTTTTGTTTAGGTTTAGCGCCTCTATGCGTTCTTTTGTCCCTTTTGGGAATACTATATTTAATCTATAGTTGTTTTTTTCGTACTCCCTAACAGCTTTTCTTTGTGCTTCTGTCGTTTTCAGCTTTTCCATTTTTACGCCTCCGTTTCTTTTTTATATGTAATATATCATAAGTGCGTTATAATGTCAATGGGCGTATGTGCGTTATATATTTTGCACATTTTCCCTTTATTATATGTGCGTTATTTTGTAAACTATCCCATATTGTTTTATGTTTATATGTGCGTTATAATAAAACCATCAAATAAAGAACCGGAGGAAAACAAAATGGCAAATATTAAAATCGAAAACGGAAAAATCTATCGCGAGCATTTCGGACGCACGGATGTATTCGAGATTGTTGGAAGAATCCCGCAAAACTTCTTCGTCTGGAATATTGGCGAACACATGGGGACGCATGAATATATTCCATTATGCGAGGATCTGCACCCGGAAAATAAAGACGATTACAGCATAAAGCGCACAACGTTAAAAGCTGTAAAAGTCACCCCGGAGGAATGGGGAAAATTAAACGATGCCGCAAGCGTTGGAGTCAATAGCCTTCAGACGGCAGCCAAGGCATTAAAAAGCAAAAGGCGCGACTACTGGAGCGACAGAAAAAGAGCCGCCGCGGAGCTTGTAATTGATATTTTCGAAAAAATATCATAGTCGAAACCGCCGCCCGGCGGTCTGTAGGAACTGCCCCACCTGCACCGATGAGACAGGGCAAACAGTGAAAGGAAGATAAATACTATGAGAAATGAAACAGCAGCGCAGAAAGAAAAAAGAATGTTCAATTTTTACAAAAGCGATCTTGAAAGGCTTGGGGAAAAGGTTGGATCCGTCAGAATGAACGTCATCGAATACGTTTGCAGCTTTCCCAAAATCGACCCGTACAAAATGGCCGCGGCGATCGTTTCTGACGGATTCGAAGTACTTTTTGATGATTCCAGCATAAGCCGGAGAGAAAACGAAAGAAAGAGGAAAGCAATCGAAAAGCTGACAGCATAACAGCCGAAACGCCCGCCAGGGCGTCCACCGCGGGACGGTCTCCCGGTGCTGATGATGGCAGACCAGAAAGGGAAAATATGATTACGGGAAAAGATGAGTCTGGGCAAAAATATGTGTACGATCTCCCAAACAAGATCAAAACAGCTGCAGAGTTTGAGTCCCTTATATACGGGTATCATTTTAGCTGCAAAACCCGCGATGAACTGCAGGGGCAACCGCTTCTGTTAGGGCTTGCAGGTCCGATGTTTAACGGATTTAGCCGTATCAAAGAAACAGGCGAAAAAGTTGTTATTATCCGGTACGAAAAACAGGAAAGGAATTTGTGAAATGACAAAAAGAAAGGTTTTGGAAAATTCATTGGAGCTGATCGGATCCGAATTTGACGCCGACAACGTTATCTGCGCTTTTGTGGATTACCAGGAACGCGGAAATAGTTATGTTATCGTAACCGAAAACCACGATTTTCCAGGTTATGACACCGCCGCTTATATAGATAACGGTTTCCGTGGCGGGGTCGTTTTTTACATTGACACAAATGCAGATAACATCATAGCAGATATTATGATGATAAATTAAAGCAGCCGCCGCAGAGGATGCGCGCCCGGATCGTTACCGGGCGGCGGTTTTATAATCCCGGATACCGGGGAAAAGAAAGGGAATAAAAGATGAAAAATAGTATTTTAAGGACTGCTAAAAAGTATAATTTAAGTTACCGCGTGCGCGCGGTTTCCTGCGGTACAGAATTTGTGGAAATTATCGTGGAAAATATCGCGGAATTTGAAATGGTTGTTTCCGCTTTCCGCCGTATGCGTGGCGTGTACGTCGACAGCCATTTTTATACACTTTGCATCCGGGTTTATGGCCTGGATGATTGGCAAGCGTTAAAGTGTTTTAATGCTTGCAAAACTGAGCTTATCGACGTATTTTATACGTCGCTGCGTTCTGGCAAAAGTCCGGACGATGCAAAAAGAGATCAATTTTCATTTTGCGCAGGCCGTCCGGAATATATAAGCGCATACAATGCAATTTACAACTGATTTATTCTTTTTGGGTGGCTAGTCCACCCATTTTTTATAACAGATTGCATAAAATTCCAAAACTAGATATATAGGTAAATTGGATCAATGCGCGTGGACTATGTAAACCACATTAAAAACCACTGTTGCGGCGTACTGTGCGCAGATCTGCAAAAAGGCTTTTATTGTGTCCGGGATATGGAAGGGCATATGTTGCTGGATCTAGTCCGGCCGGCTGCCTTTTACATAGTGCGCCCAAAAATAAAAATCGTGCTTGCAGCTCGTCTTTTTCCGTTGCATTTTTTGTGATCCCGTTTTATAATTTTGCTAAATACAGCCTTGCGCAGCTGTTTTGTTTGCGTACCATTTTTTTGCATAGATATTGTGCCCGATTTTAACGCGTTAAAATTGAGTTAAGTTGAGTTAAAATTGAGTTTATCGCGTTAAAAAGACCGGACGCATGCGCGGCGCTCTGTTTTTCGCGTTTTCGCGTTGCTTCTGAGCGTCTCCGCTTGTTTGCCAGCTAGCCGCAGGCGCCGCCGCTCCACTCTGCCCCGATTCCATGACCACCCGCCGCAGGCGTGGCGGCATGGGGGGCGGCTGGATGGGGGGATTTGCATATTTTTTTCGCGGGAATTTTCAGGTACACATCTTTTTTGAGCATTTTTCCGACAAAATTTTAAAACCGGATTTTTCGAAAAGCTCAAATTTGATTAGTACGCGACTTTTAATTCCAAATTAAAAAAAATAAAATTGGAGGTGTTTTTTATGCCAGAAAACAGATTTAAACAACTACGCGAAGAGGAGGCGGGACGAAGACGTGATAAAGACCCTAAATGTGAATTATTTACTCAAGACAAATTAAGCAAAGAACTTTTCGATAAGTGTCATTACTATATCAGCTCTAGTAAAATAAAAAAAACTGGAAACCAACACCGAAGGCGTAAAGATAGACGCTGCTCTGCTGCTTGCCTATAAAAATTTTTTCCATGTCTCTATTGACCGGCTCATTGATCCCAATGTAAAAACACAATTTTTGAGCGGGGATATAGCTATTACCTCGAAAACCACTGGTCTTTCCGACGATGCAATAAATACTTTATCTCAACTAAAAAATGATCCTTCAACGAAATATCTTTTGCAGATATTAAATGTTCTTATGGAAGATAAGGATTCATTTACAGCTTTACTTGCCAACATAGATTTTTTCATGAATCCGCATACTTATTCCCCCGGAGTAGCAACCAATAATCCTGTTCATGGAAAACGCGTGGTTAATCCACTACATGCCGGTGATTGCAACGCTTTTATAAAATTAAATTCTTCCAAAGAATGCATGGGAACTTATGAAGTCGATCAGAATTTTATGGCAAGTGCTTGTGTGATTAAAATTTTCGAAATACTGCTTGATTATAAGTTACCAACCAAGAAGGAACAGGTGTGAATCCCTGTTCTTTCTTTTTATGCGCTCTTTGATTTCCTTGCGCCTATCAACATTCCGTCAACAATATCAAATATGCTATCCCCATACGTTGCCACAAAATCGCAAAGAAATTCTTCCTGTTCAATCGGTATATGAATACCATAAGAAAACATAGTTGCATGGCATACTTCGTGCAATAGCACTTTGCGTAAAAATGCCCCATAAAGCAAATTCGATACATATACGCATTTTGTATTGGCATCCGTTACAGCGACGCTCCTAGAGCCGTCTGAGCGCGTCAGAAGTCTATTCCCCGCATCGACATACACTACAGTCCAGTTAATTCCGTTGATTTCAAAATTCATACATATTCCTCCCCAAAAGACAAGGAACCGTCAGTTGCATAAAGCTTAACGGTTCCTCTTTCGTTCTGGCGTTTCGCCAAAACGTTAGTTCCAGCTGCCGCCTATTTTTTTCTCTTATGCCACTTCGCCAAACAGGTTCAGAATAAATTCCCTGCCAAGCTGCGTAATTTTCCTGTGGTAAACAGATCTCCCGTTATCTAGGATTTCCTGTTTTATTTCTTCGTATCCAAGACCACTGTAATCTGAATAGAATACCCACGTCCCATTTACCTTGTACTGGATTTTTCGATCTGCCAGCAATTGGTTCAGCTGAATCGCTGATCTCATGTTTAATTCTTTTGCAATCTCAGTCATCGTGTACGTCTTGTTCACATGCGTCAAAATAGCATTTCTGCGTTCTGCTTCAATTCTCGCTCTGCGCTCTTCTTTTAACTTTGTGAGAAGACTGATTCCGAAGTCTGGATTGTTCAAAATCTGGTCTATCACATTATCCGTTGCGTAAATTCCGTGTTTTCGGATTGCCGGTATAATCTCGTCAGCAACCAATGTCTGGAACTGCTCTGCTGTCTCGTTCTTTGCTTTCATTGCAAGTCGGTAAAATATGTTTTCTGGAACGAAAATAGGTCTTTCGCCACTTGTGGCGAAATTAAGTTCAGTCAGGTATTTGTCAATTCTCGCCCACCTAACATACTCCACTCCGTCTTTATTTTCCGTAAAGCCAAGCCCTCTTGCCACGGTTTCAAGCTTCAAATATGCCGTCCCGTCTTTTTCGTAGCATTCTACGCCACAAATCTTCTGTATACCATCTGCATAAGCAGTTTTATCTTTAGTAAGTTGTTTGCTTTCGTAAGCATCCATAATCTTTCAACCTCCTAAAGTTTTTTGATATATAGGCGGCACTTATTTGCGTGCCCGGAGTTTATGCCAGGCATGACTCCCGCAAATATTTTCAAATGCTCTTTAACTTTTCTTCTGCTTTCCGAACTTCTCTTTCAGCCATTTCCGTACAAAATTTAGCAAACGCATATTCGTAAATATCATAAACATATGTCTCATTCTCCATACTGTTCAGCATGGTCATAATCATATGCCTATATCCTGACTTAATCATCTTTAGTGCGTCTCCTGGTCACATCCGCGCTCTGCGCCATTTTCCATCTGGTTGATCTGCGCTTTCAGTTTCCAATTTTCCTTCATTACCTTGTCGTATGACTCGACCATTTTCTCATACTGCCATTTCGGGATGCAAACCATTCTTGTGTTCATCATAATAAGATTCTCCTTTTCTTAATGTACGTTGTTTGGCAACCAAAAACCGGAAGTCGTTTTTGCTCGGTTATCGCTATTACGAGCATTTTGTCGCTTGCTTATCGCTACTAAGTTTGCGGTTTTTATTATTGTTTTTGATTTCTTTTTTGGTTGACTTCCGGTTTCGGCGCTGGCAAGATTTTGAAAATGGTATAAAATATTTTTCCACCTTCAAATTCTCTTGAAAGATACATCCCCACATGATAAAATATTTCACGAGAGATGTATCTCTTGATTGAGTAGTCACAAGTCCGTCAAAACTTGTAGTGGCTACTCTTTTTCTTTACCTAATACCTCATCAATTCCTTTTCTTACAACATCAGTTCTGGTGACATTGTGTCTTTCACAGTAATAGTTAAGCTTTTCATTCGTCTTTTCATCGATTCTGGCTTTTACCTCTACTGTTTTAGGAGATTCAGACTTAGGTCTTCCCGTGCGTGGACTCATTTTTTCACCTCACTTTTTGTGGCACAATTAAATAATATTACTTGAGCCACAATAAGTCAACCCCTTATTTATTTTTTTACTTCCGGTTTTTATATTGCCATGCACCCGGAAAACTGGTATAATTAGATTTACCAGCTCTAACTGGAGCGGTGGGATAAAACAGTCTTTGCTTTCGTAGGGCGCGGACTGTTTTATTTTTTCTCTACCTTTCGATGAAATTCCTCTACGCTTTTTTCGATCACTTCTGTTCGCGAAATACCCAGTATTTCTGAGCATTCTTTCAGCTCTTCTGCTGTCTTTTCTGTAATCCTCAACTGCAAACTTACGTTTTTGGACTTTTCATTTTTAGGCGGTCTTCCCGTCCTTGGCGCCACGTTCATCACCTCACTTATGCCATGGCATAAATTTAATATATGCAGTGGCAAAAGTCAACCCCTATTTTAAAAAAAGTAGAACTTTTTTGCTCTCCTTATCATTTGTTCTTCTGCTACTTCAATTCTTGTTATACCTTAAAACTGGGTCATAGCTAGCGATCCTGTATTTCATTCATGCATGCATATTTGTTTTGTATAAAAATATGTTAAATTATATTTTATTTATTATTTACTTTTTCTCTATATTATGATAATATAATTATGCTGTCATTTCAGATAGCGTAAGAGCGCTGATTTCTCCCCGGATTTCCAGTGCTCTTTTATTTTCATTTGCATTATTTTTTGCCCGTGTTATACTTAATTTGTTTCAAACAGCATCCCCCTATTGTTTACAGTCCAGCTCACACCCAAAGCTGGGCTGTTTGCTTTTTATTCTAATTCTGAGCAGAAAAGGGGCTAAGCAGCCCCTTTTCATCACATCTTAGACACAAGCGTTGTAAGCTTTGTTTTTGCCATTGTACGCTCTTCCGGGGACATATCCACAACGAGCTCTGCCATATCCTCGGACAGCTCTTTCATATATTTCTCAAGTTCTTTGATTTTTGCCTCCTTATCCTGCTGGGTATTTCCCTTGTGCAACTCCTTGCTTTCCATGTATGCTTTCCGATATAACCCTGATCTTCCTTCGTTACGGTCTCTCATCTCTCCTTTTGCGTCAGAAATCGGCTCCGAAAAGTACATCCGCCCCCTCATCAGGTCAAGATCCCGCATCCTTTCTTTTTCTGGGAGGTTTTCCCATTCCCTGTAATCAGATGGCATCTGGTGGTAATATGGCGGCTCTTCGTATCCTCTTCTTGTCCCGCGACCTTTCGGCGCAAATCTACCGTTTTTGTATCTGTAGTCATCGTAAAATCTCCGATCTCCGTACCTTTCTACCGCATCCAGCAAGTCACTCGGTTCAAACTCTTCCATGCCATTTGTCAGGGTCCTGTAGTACATTGCTTCTGCGAGATCTTTAAGCATGTCTGTAACCTGCCCCATTTCGCATGTGTCAATGTTTTCAATTCCTTTGTCAAATTCTGCTTTCGCACATTCGGAAAGCTTTTCGATCATGCAGTGCATTCTACTTACGTCCATAGATCATGCCTCCCTTGTAACTACAATGTTTGCATTCGCTACATCAATTGCCTGCGTACTGGTATTTTTGACCGTGATATTCACACAGCATCCTGCCGGCACATCTACATATACTCCCGCAGATACGTTATTATACTGCGACACTGCTGCTGGAGTAGATCGCATCCGGGAAGAAAGAACCGGTTCTCCGCTAATAGCAATAGCAAGAGAGACTTCTCCCGCTGTTCCACCTGCCGGCACTGCAATATTTGCAGAGAAGTTTACAAAGTATCGTGCACGACACTGATTTGTCAGTCCGCGAAGCGTAATAATCCCGGAACCTTCCCGGTGTTTGATGCAGTTGCCGGGCTTAACTGCCGTGTTCGTAAAAATAACATTCCCGTTCTGCGCTACTTCTTGCGTAGCCACAGCTACAAATTCAGCCATAAATTATACCTCCATAAATAAAAGTAAGGGCAGACCGTTAAGCCTGCCCTTTTTGTTGTAATACTGTTTTTAGCAGACATAACCCATTTGGTTAAGTTACGCAATATTCAGTTTTCAACATCAGCAGCCGGCATTGCATCCGTAATATAAATTTGGATTAGGAACCTGATATGCCGGAATAGGGGCCGGGTTCACAGCGTTAATAATCTGCTGTGTCTGAGCAACCATCTGGGTTGTGAGCAGAGCGCTCTGACGATCCTGAGAAGCAGCCCGACGAAGTTCATTGTTTTCCGCCTGCAGGGAAGAAATCTTTTCCTGGCACAAATAATCAAGAATAGCCCTAGTCCCCGCGTTCTGGCTGTCAATAATGTCTCTTGTATTGCTGTTCATAGTGTTCTGCAGTGCGCATGTATTCTGCGCCATGTTGTAATTTACGCCCTGGATAGCTTCGCGAGTTTCGCAGCAACAGTTTGCAAGCTGTGCCTGCAATGTATTCGTGTTCTGCATGTTCGCCACTGTATCAGCGTTTATGGCCTGCTGGATCCCGTATCCTGTCTGCAAAATGTTTGTATTGATCCCATTAAATCCTGTAAGCATTGCGTTATTTGCGGCGTAAAATCCATCACAGAGACCATTTGTGATACCGTCGAGTTTGGATATTACCGCCTGGTTATCAAAACCGCGCTGGATATCTGCCTGTGTAGCTGCTGTTGCAGCATAGCCGCCTCCATTGCCACCAAAGCCGCCCCAGCCATTATTGCCCCAGCCAAAAAGTAAGGCAAAAACTACAATAATCCAGAGCCATTCGCCGCCCCATGCGCCTGTGCCATCTGCATAGTTTCCTGTGGCCGGCATTACCGGCATGGTAAATGGCGTGTTATTTGAGTTAAACATACTGTTTCCTCCTGATATTTTATTCATAAAGAGGCCGCGCGTATCCTCTAATATGCTTTTACATTCCCATCTGTTTTTTGATCTGATTCATCATTTCATCCGGGTTTATTCCTTTTTCTTTACATAAATTTTTAGCGATATTTTCTATACCACGGAAGTCTCCTTTTTGAGCCATTTCAAGCGTATTTTTCGCCATAGGATTTTTCATAATTTGGTTGTTTCCCATCATGTTTTGCAAAAACTGTTGAGGGTTTTTCATCGCCTGTGTCATCTGCATCAGGTTCATTCTGTCTCCTCCTTTTTGGAGCGATTTGCTTGCTGCTTCTGTGTTGATTTATTCATAAAATCATCGATTCTTTTTTCCAGCTCGTCAAACCTTTCCATTACTGTTTTAGTCAATTTTTCTGTCGAATTTATTTCAGAATTTTCGACAGTTTCTGTTGACTTATTATTTAAAATAGGCTTAAATAAAACTGTGCAAATTGTTCCGTCAGAATTCCACTTTTTAGTGTATATTTCTGACAGATCGTTTTTTGGGAAAAAAGCAACAGAACCATCCATTGGCACGTCGTTTGCGGTTATGTTTTCTACGGTTTGTATAACCTTTCCGTTTATGCCGATTTGCTGTTGAACTGGCTGGTACTGTTGAACAGGAATTTCCTGCTGTTGATACCCTCTTTGCTGTTGGATATATGGATTGTAATTGCCATATTGCTGATACGACATCGGTGTGTTATATCCGCTCATCGGCTGGTAAGGATTTATCTGCATCAAGCTCCTCCTTTTCCAAAACTTCCTCTACTGCATGCACCATTATTGACTGATAGGTAAGGGGCACTTTTCTAACATCTTGCCTGATAAATATTTTTTCCAAAATTTCGTCAGAAAACATATGTTATCCCTCCTTCTGATTTTATTCTGGCATAAAAAAAGCCGCTAAAAGCGACTTCAAAACGTCAATTTAGCGACAAATTCCAATTTCCCATTTTAAAAAAACACGATAAACACGGCATTAGCATTCGCTATATGCAAGTCCAATGATTATTAGCTACTGCTAAAATTCTTTTAACTGTATCTCCACGTTACCCTTGACAATAACAATTTTCGATATTATTGTCTTTAATATAACATTTTTGCTTGTCTTGTCTATGTGTGGCCACACATCGGCAAGACTTTTTATTTTGTCATAAACAATTTCTTTTGACTTCTTATTCGCTTCGCTTTTCTGTAGTTCGAAAATGACCTCTTTTTGCTTATTTATCTCATTTTCTGTTTCTCGGATAGAATCAACAATTGTGTCATTGCCTTCCGCGTAAAAATTATACAGTCTTTTCAGTTTGGCCTTATTCTTTTCCAGGGCTTTTTTTGTAATTTCCAGTTCGCTTTCCTTTTGTGTTTTTTGGTAGGAAGAAATGTTAAGCGATATCTTCAAAATTTCTTCCTCTACCTGTTTTTCGATGTCTTTTGCCCATTCTAAAGTATTGTCACACTCTGGGTTGTAATTGGGTAGCTTATCAAGACCTTTATCGCGCGAATAGCAGTATATTTTGTGATTCCCGTTTGTCCATTTCTGATATCTCATTTTGCAACCGCATACACCGCAATAACACAATCCTGTAAGCAAATTCGTTTCTATGGAGAAGCACGCCGTTTTTGCTTTTCTTCTGGATTTTCTGTATTCCTGTGCGAGTTCAAACTTTCGCTTATCGAATATAGGTTCATGGAGCCCTTTATATATTTCTCCCTTGTAAGGTATCATCCCGATATTTACGGTTCCTGTAAGTATGTGCCTTACAAGAAGTTCGCTCGAATATCCGCATATCTTCATGATTCTTTCGTCAGAGTATCCCTGCAAAAACAAGTCCAGTGCTCTATTTGCTTGCTCTGCTCTTTCCGGTATTGGGATCAATATTCCTTTTTCTTTGCTGTAATCATAGCAATAAGGCCTATTTCCTCCTCCGTACCAGTATCCTTTTTTGACCCTTTCAAGCCTACCACCACGCATACGCATCATCATTGTATTTTTGTCCAGCTGCGCAAAAACCGCCATCATCTGCGTGTATGCCTGCTCCATCGGACTGTCGTAGCTCACGCTATCATGCACACAGCGAAAATCGACTCCGTTTGGCTGGAATACTCTTTCGATCATGTATATCCCATCCACCATGCTTCTGGATATCCTATCCAGTTTAAAAGCAACGAGGCATTTAATCCTTTTCTTGGAGCAATCACGGATTAGTCTTTGTAGTTGCGGTCTGTCCATGTTTGATCCGGTGTAACCATCGTCAATGTACCAGTCAGATATTATAAGCTCATTTTTCCGGCAGTAATCGGTTATGCTTATCCTTTGCAAATCCAATCCATAACCTTCTTCCGCCTGTTTTTCGGTTGAAACCCTTAAGTAAGCGACACATTCCATTGCCGTTCCTCCTTTTCTCTAAAAAGAATGTGCCGTGTTTATCATGTTCACGGCACATTCTACATCCTGCTACAAACGGTGTCAATCTAAGCAATTCGCTATAAGCTCCAATACTTTTTCTGGCAGGATCACATCTTCTGGGGAAATTTCTTTCCCGTTTAACGTCATTTTTGCCATTTTTACTCCAATCTGCTAACTTTAAGCCTTATGTCCTTTATTTTTCTGTTCACAGTTCTTTCCGACACATTTTCCAGTTGCGATATCTCTGTTATTGTCTTTCCTCTAGCCAGCAGCCAGAAAACGCTTTCTTCATCTTGTGTAAAATTGGCATTTTGTAAAATTTTTTCAAGTTCTGGCTTCGTCATTCTAGACAGTGCCAGCTTCAACCGTTTGATTTCCTCCTTTTTAGCAGAATCGTATGTGTCAATTTTCTTGCTTTTAACATCGATTTGTGCGAATAAAAGTTTAATTTTACCGGCGGCTCGTCCTTAAGAAATTGCTTTTCATGCTGCATTTCCACTCCTGTTTCGTCCTGCGCAAGGGCTTGCATGCCTCTTCCCAACACTCTGGCCAGTCATCTGGAAAGCTCTTGCAAATCTCATATCCCTGTTTTGTTCGCTCTCCACAAGTCTCCTTTCGCGTTACGGTGTTGGATGTGACGCCCAAAAAAATTGCTACGTCCTTTGCCTCTCCGCTCATTATCAGCTTCTCTCCGTCGTAAACATCGTATTTTTTTGCCTTTCTACCACGATATCCCATTGTTCAATCCGCTCCTTCACAAAATCTTTTCCATTTTTCTCTTTGCTCCGCGTTCATTCCTGTATGCCCTGTAAGCTCTTCTGATGCCCCTATTTTCGATTTTTCTGCTTTGCTCGATAATTTTATCGTCTCAGCATTTTTTTTGCGAATTTGGGACGAATACGAGCTTTCGTTTGCTTTTTGGATTGCCCTCTTGATTTCTTCCGGCAATTTAGACAGATCTGATTGCCTGGAAAGCAACATTCTGTAAGCCTTTATAAAGTTTGAGCTTACTACCGTCTCGTTGTAGTTTTGATCCAGTGCCCACACTCTGAGCTGTTCTGGTGTTCCGACAGCAGATTGAACAAGGGATGGCAGTCTTGAAAACTCATCCACCGAGTTGTAGCCGCTATTCCTGATAGCCTTGCTCACAAGTGCCCATGCTTCCATTTCGTTCAATTCTTCCGGGATCGTCATCTTTGCTATCTGGTTAATTATCTGTCCCGGCGTTGGAGCAAACCCGCTTACATCTGACCTGATATAAGCTTTCAACGCTGAACCGGCTTGACCGTATGTAAACTCACCGAGCATGTCACTCCACACTTTCGCAGCAAAGTCTACATTCGCCAATTTGTAGTTCGGGTAAGTAACCGTCATAACCGCAAGCAACTTCTTTGCCTCGTTCTCTGTCAAGGTTCGTCCACCTCGATTCCGTTAAGCAGTTCTGACAGCTGATCTTTCTGACTGTTTGAGACAGCTGTATTGCAACTTCTTTTGTCGTTTCTTTCCCAAGTCCTTACCGCTGCCTTCCAGTCTTTCATCTTGTTTTTCCCAACCATCCATCCCTTAGACGTGTAAAAGTCAACAAACGTTTGAGCGTCTATTCCGTTATTTCGGCTGTCGCAGTATTCTTGTACCTGGTTTGCATCTGGGGGAACAAAGCGTTCAGCTTTTTCCCCTCTCACACTCTTCCCTTTATTATACTTACCTAACCTATCCTTATCTATTCTATTCTTATCTATTCTATTCTGTGGCAGACAACTGGCAACCAACTGGCAACCATTATCCGAAAAAGTATATGATCCGTTTGGCTTCAACTCCAATCTCGCCAACTCTTCTTTGAAGACCGTCGGCGTATATCTGTCTTTCCTAAGCGCGTTTGCCATTCTCCAGTGCTTTATTACAATTACGCCATTGTCAAATTGATAAAGATATCTTTTTTCTAGCAACTGCTGCAAATCTGCTACGCTCGCATGCGCCTTAAACATCGATATGGATACTTGATTACAAAAACCGTCGTCATCAGCGGACATAGATAAGTGTAAATAAAGCGCCTGCGCACTGGATGATAAAGACATAAAATTGTCATCATCGGTGACTTTTCTGGTAAACATTCTACGATCTGCCATTTCGTTCCTCCTTGTGTAGTGCCATATGACATTTTTTACACAAAGTCATTCCGTTATCCAGATCAAGTGCAAATTCTGGATATTCCGAAAAATGCTTAATATGATGTGCTTCCAGATTAGTTATAGACCCGCATTTAATGCATTTTTCGTCTCTTTTTATGACAGCTATTCTCCACTTTCTGTAACTATAATTGTTTCTCTTTTTGTGGGTTTCACCTATTCCGTTATTTTCGTACCAATGTACAATTCGAAAATATCCGTCTTCGATGCTAACCAAAAAGTTTCTTTCAATCAATTCCGTGACTGCATCTCGTTCGCATCCTAAAGACCTGCAAATAGAATATGCATTGTTTAAAATGCCTTTATTTTCAGCATTCATGCACAGGTGGAAATAAAGCGCCTGTGTGGAAAGTGGCATGTCCAAAAACGCGTCGCTTTCTGTAATTTTCTGCGTAAACATCCTGCGCTCCGCCATTTTCAACCCTCCCATCAATCAATTTTCGGTTTCTCGATATAAATTCCAGCTCCGGTTGCAAGTTCTTTCCACAGATCGTTTATTGTTCCAGTTCTCATGTCTCCCGTGATGCTCTGTATTCTCTTTTGAGCCTTATCTTTAAAGTTTGTCAGCTTTTTTTCGTCGAATCCATCTTCGATAAGAATGTGAAAACCGTAAGTAAAATAGCGCGCGGAAAGCGCGTTTATTTCGTTTGCGCATCGCATCTGCTCTTCAACTGATGCCTGCATAACTTTCGATTTGTAATGGGGATAATCATCTTTTGTATATTTAACATGCTCGACTTTCCAGTCTGCGTAGTTGTAAAGTTCGTCTACTAGTTTTTGATATGGCTCATCGAAATATCGTTCATCGTACTCGGCAAATTTCCGGCAAAAATCTGCCAATTTTCTCTGGCTGTACCTGCAGTCTTTCCAGAGTCCATAACACAAAATTGTGAGAATAACTGTATATGGGCTTCTGTTCGCACTTTGCTTTAATCTTCGTGTTTCCAGAAGGAGCTTTGACAGCTCCTTCGGATTATCGTACCTCTTTGCCATTTGCGTTTCCTCCGTTATTGTAATTAAAAACAAAATGGGAATTTACATCATTTTCCGTAAATCAGTTCGTTGAATTTTTGCAGTTGCTTTTCCGATACCTTGTTCCCTAGCTTCTCTGGCTTAAGCGAAATAACGAGATGCTTATCCGCGATGGAAGAAAGCTCTCTTGCAAGATTTTTTCTTCCCTGCTCTATTCCATCGCGATATCCCTTTGAAGGCCTGTATTCGTCAATTTTTGCCTTTCCTGCGCCCTGGGATCCGCTCGTCTTGTTTCTAAGCTGGTAGCCATTGTCTGCGTACATTTTTATGTAATGCTGTTCCCATTTGTCCAGCTCAGACATGCGGAAATGAAGTAAGCCGATCATCCATCCATACGGATTATCCTTTGAATAAAATCCGTGTTTTTTTATGGATAAATCAATGTGTTGATACCCAACCATATGTTGCGAAAGTCTCGTCAAAATATGCTTTGCCTGACCGATGTATGCATATTTAAAACCGTTTTCATCAGTTCTTGTTAGAAAATATATGCCGCTTTTATCATCTAATCTAGGTTCTACTTCGAGAAGTTTTTTCTTGTTTTTTTGCTCAATAGTCATGATCTGCGCAATGTTATTTTTTACCATTAGAAACACCTCCTTTCGGTTCTCCATTTCTCAATGGTCTGAGTGATTCTATCGAAATTTCGATAAGTGCAAGACCGTCAATGTAAATGATTCCACTCCCCGCTCGCTACGTTACGAAGCATTTTGCTCATACCGGCATATAGCAATGCATCAATCCGTCATGATCAAACCATACCACTGTGCGATTTGTGACCTCACGGTCTTCGTTTTTTTTAATTTGGCAACATACATAAACTATTCATACATTTATATATCACTCCAATCCAATTTATGCCCGCAGTCGGGACACCATGTGAATTTTTCTTTTGGGTCTTCTCCTGTTTCTGTGAAGAATTCCATTGTCATTTGATCCGCGCCACAGAACGGACAGATAAACTGGCTTCTGCATAATCCAGAAGACTCAACACGAAAAATCTTTTTCGGTATTTGCATTTTTAATGCAATAATAGCCATTTCGGTTGCGTTAATTGCTCCTGTTAAGTGTCCTTTTGAAACACCCCTAAATGCTTCTTGCCACTTGATCGCTTCTTGTACTGTGATTTTAATCAGTCCTTTCTTCGAAATTTATGCAATTGACCGGTAGGTAGAGCGGGAAAAGAAGAATTTTCCCGCTGATCTCACAAAAATGTAAATCTTGTGATTTTCCCGGACGTGTAACGTGATGAGAACATATAACGCATTTGTTCTCTTTGAACTTTTTGTCGTAAATGTCAAGTGCTCTCATGCCGTTTACTCCTCCATCACTTAAATGGCAATTCTTCTTCTATTCCATCCAGGATCTGCATGAAATAGCTTCCTTCTGCATATGGAGGAATCTCAGAACCATTGTCGTTCGCACGTGATGGAGTTTTGCTTTCCGCAAATTCCTGACTGTCAACAATGCATTCATTTGTATATACTTTTTTGCCATCTTTCCCTGTAAAGCTCCCAGTCTGCCAGTGGCCTTCCACAATGATTTTCGTGCCTTTTCTTAAATACTTTTCGGAAAACTCCGCATTTTTGCCAAAAGACCGGCAATTTATGAAATCCGCGTTTTGCTCTCCATCTTTTTTGAATTTTCTGTCTACCGCAAGCGTAAAGGAAGAAATTGCGATAGGCTTATCACCCTGAGAATATCTAACATCAGGGTCTCTGGTTAATCGTCCACATAAAATTACTTTGTTCATAAATAAAATCCTTTCGTTTACCATAGGCGGAAACCCACTACCTTCAGGTGGTGGTAGGAGCCTTGTTAATTGTTGCCCAATATGCTACAATAGCCGTAGCAGTTTTTTAAGAGAAAACCGTTAGATGTACTGCTCATCAAAGACACTCTTTTGTACATTGACAAGATATGAGGTTGCAATACGAAATTCGTGT
>ERZ772889.329-NODE-329-length-53556-cov-5.583503_pt1 | contig 53556 bp, 47 predicted proteins | sample MGYA00512127_ERZ772889 | MGnify/ENA primary metagenome ERZ772889 (study PRJEB29015, sample SAMEA2737689) | human gut metagenome | biome: human gut; feature: human-associated habitat; material: faeces | place: China | collected 2012 ...
TATGAGGCGATGCACGCCACATGAGCGAAGGCAATCAAGGTGTTGCCGAACTATTCAATCCTGCACAAACAGGATATTTTCATCACGGAGAAATACGAGCCGGACATTCGCCGGGACGAACTCAGCTTTCTCTCCCGCAGTTTTGAACGCCACTTCAACGAACGTCCCTACCTGCACCACGCCTGCTACCTGTTCCTCACCAAGACCACCAAAGAGCGCTCCCGGCAACAAAGCAACTGGAACACGCTCTGCCGTGGTTTTCTGGTTCCGAAGGAGATAAGGGACAAGGAAACGGTGGAGCGTTTCATGGAAGCGGTGGGACAGTTTGAAAGTATCGTTAACGACAGCGGACTTGTCAGGCTGGAACGGCTGACCACGGAAGAGATTACGGGAACGGAGAACGAACCGGGTATTATCGAACGGTACCTTACGCTCTCGGCCGACGGAACGACCATGTTGCAGGACATGCAATTGAATCCGGACGAAATGCGTATCGGTGACAAGCGGCTCTGCCTGCATACACTTTCCGACCTCGATGACCTGCCGGGAAAGGTAAGGACGGACGGGCGATACGAACGCCTCTCGACAGACCGTTCGGACTGCCGTTTGAGTTATGCCGCCCCCGTGGGCGTAATGCTGCCCTGCGACCATATCTACAACCAGTGGATATTCATAGATGACAGCAACGAAAACCTTTCCCGTTTCGAGAAGATGGCGAAGAACATGCAGTCGCTTTCCCGGTACAGCCGCAGTAACCAGATCAACAAGGAGTGGCTGGACGAATACCTGAATGAAGCGCATACCAATGGATTGCAGTCGGTGCGCTGCCATTGCAACATCATCGCATGGGCGGAAAACGGGGACGAACTCCGCAGGGTGAAGAACGATGTGGGAAGCGCACTGGCTTTGATGGAATGTACCCCGCACCATAACACGACCGACCTTCCGGCTCTCTATTGGGCGGGTATACCAGGAAATGAAGCGGACTTTCCGGCCGAAGAGACGTTCTACACATTCACCGGGCAGGCGCTCTGTTTCTTCACGGCTGAAACCTGTTACCGGAACTCGCTCTCTCCCTTCGGCATCCGCATGGTGGACAGGCTGACGGGAAAGCCCGTCTTCCTCGACATATCGGATTTGCCCATGAAAAAAGGGGTGGTGACTAACAGAAACAAATTCATACTCGGCCCCAGCGGCAGCGGGAAAAGTTTCTTTACCAATCATCTCGTGAGGCAGTACTGGGAACAAGGGACGCATATCCTGCTGGTGGACACCGGAAATTCATACAAGGGACTCTGTGACCTGATACATCAGAAGACCGGAGGGGACGACGGGATTTATTTTACATATAAGGAAAATGATCCGATTTCTTTCAATCCGTTTTTCACGGAGGATTACCGGTATGACATCGAGAAGCGGGACAGCATCAAGACACTGATACTCACCCTTTGGAAAAGGGAGGACGAACCGCCCCGACGTTCGGAAGAGGTGGCGCTCTCGAATGCGGTCAGCCTGTATATCGAAAAGATAAAGAAGAACCGGAAGATAAAGCCGAACTTCAACTCGTTCTATGACTTTGTAAGGAAGGACTACCGCAAGATACTGGCAGACAAGAACGTGCGGGAGAAGGACTTTGATGTGGACGGTTTTCTGAACGTGCTGGAACCTTATTATAAGAACGGTGAATACGGGTATCTGCTGAACTCGGACAAGGAACTGGATTTACTGAACAAACGGTTTATTGTATTTGAGTTGGATGTTGTGAAGGATAATCCAATCCTCTTTCCGGTTGTCACCATCATTATCATGGAGACGTTTATAAATAAAATGAGACGTTTGCAAGGTATCCGCAAGATGATACTGATTGAGGAAGCTTGGAAGGCAATCGCCAAGGAAGGTATGGCAAACTACATCCGTTATCTTTTTAAAACAGTCAGAAAGTTTTACGGAGAGGCGGTTGTAGTGACGCAGGAAGTGGATGATATTATCTCTTCCCCCGTTGTGAAAGAGACGATTATCAACAACAGTGACTGCAAAATACTGCTCGATCAGCGGAAGTATCAGAACAAGTTCGACCAGATACAGAACCTGCTCGGCCTGACGGACAAGGAACGCAGCCAGATACTTTCTATCAATCTTGCCAATGCAGCGAACCGCCTTTATAAAGAGGTCTGGATTGGGCTTGGCGGTACGCAAAGTGCGGTATATGCGACAGAAGTTTCGGCTGAAGAGTACCTTTGCTACACCACCGAAGAGACTGAGAAACTGGAACTTACCCACCTTACGGAAAAGCTGGGCGGAAACATCGAGCTGGCTATCAAACAACTTGCCGAAAGCAAACGGCAGGAAAACAAGTAACCATATTAATCTATAGATAACAATGAGTAAGAAAGATTTATTAAGCCAATGCAGGGAAGCACTCGGAGATGCGACCCTGACCAATCTGGATCTGCTGAACCTGATCGGGGAAATGAAGAAGGAACTGGAACACGACCGCATCTGCGGTCACTGAATGAACAAGGAAGGCGGCTCCACGCTGACAATCCGTAAATCCAACCATGTGACGGACGGATTCAAGGGATACAAGGCTACGCTGTTCGCCGGAGAAATGAGTTATACCGAAATCAATATCCCGCTTCGGAAAGGGGACGACCTTTTCCTGCACGGGAACAAGGATGCCGGATGTATCGGGTATTTCAGCGGAAGCGAGGTATTGCTGTTCGGCTGTTACGGACTGTTTGCCCGTGATGACGACAGCCGGTATTTACTTACCAAAGAAAGGAGATAGACGCATGAAAAAGAGACTACTAATTCTATTCATGGCAATGCTGTCCCTTTCGGTGACAAGCAAAGCACAATGGGCAGTGATAGACCCTACGAACCTTGCTCAAGGCATTGTAAACTCGGCCAATGAAATTGTACAGACTTCCACAACGGCACAGAACATGTGAAGTAACTTTCAGGAGACTGTAAAGATTTACCAGCAGGGAAAGGCCTACTACGACGCTTTGAAATCCGTACACGATCTCGTAAAAGGGGCACGCAAGGTACAACAGACTATCCTTCTGGTAGGTGACATCAGCGATATTTACGTGACCAATTTCAATACGATGATGGGCGACCCGAATTTTACCGTGGAAGAACTCTCGGCCATTGCTTTCGGGTATAACCGGTTGCTTGAAGAAAGCAGCAACCTGCTGCTGGACTTGAAGGAAGTGACCACGGCTACCGGACTCTCGATGACCGACAAGGAACGACTGGACATCATCAACCGGATATACGGCGAAGTGCTGGAATACAAGAACCTGACATGGTACTATACCCGAAAGAATATCGGCATATCGTACCTGCGCAGCAAGAAGAAGGGGGATTCCCAGCGGGTGCTTGCCCTGTACGGGACACACGACCAGCGTTACTGGTAATCATTCATCCTTAAAAAACAGATAGACTATGGTATTACTATCAATAGACTGGACGAACCTGCATGAGTTGTTGCGTTCGCTTTACGATGAAATGATGCCGCTGTGCGAGGATATGGCCAGTGTGGCAAAGGGAGTGGCCGGTATCGGTGCCCTGTTCTACGTGGCCTACCGGGTGTGGCAGTCCCTTTCAAGGGCGGAAGAGATAGACGTGTTCCCACTCTTCAGACCATTTGTGCTGGGCCTTTGCATCATGTTCTTTCCTACTATGGTGCTGGGGACAATCAACGGGATTCTTTCCCCCGTATGCAGTGCCACTTCCTCACTGGTGGAACAGCAGACTTTCGACATGAGGAAGTATCAGGAAGAGAAGGACGAACTGGAACGGGAAGCGATGCTCCGTGACCCGGCAAAGGCTTTCCTTGTGAGTGATGAGGAATTTGACAAGAAGATAGACGAGCTTGGCTGGTCGCTGGGGGACATGGACACGATGATAAACATGTACGGGCAGAAGGCGGTGTATGACATGGGGGAAAAGGTGAGGCAATGGTTCCGGGAACTGCTGGAACTCTTCTTTCAGGCAGCCTCGCTGCTGATAGACACGCTGAGGACTTTCTTTCTGATTGTCCTTTCCATACTGGGGCCTATCTCTTTTGCACTGGCCGTCTATGACGGGTTCCAGAGTACGCTCACCACATGGTTGTCACGCTATATCTGTATTTACTTATGGCTGCCCGTGGGCGACCTGTTCGGCGCTATCCTTTCACGCATACAGGTTCTGATGTTGCAGCAGGATATCAAACAGATGCAGGACCCGACGTTCATACCGGACGCATCCAACAGTGTGTATTGTATATTCATGATTATAGGTATCATCGGTTATTTCTGCGTTCCCACGGTGTCCTCATGGATTATTCAGGCAGGCGGTGCGGGAGCTTACGGGCAGAAGGTGGGCGGTGCCGGGAAAATGGCCGGAAACGGTGCGGCGGCAGTCGGTGGGGCAGTCGGTGGATCGGTAGCCGGACGCATCAAGAAAATGTTCTAAACGTATCACTTAAAAAAACAGAAAGAAGACATGGAGTTCAAATCATTAAAAAACATCGAGACATCATTCCGGCAGCTACGGCTGTTCGGAATGGTATTCCTGGGAGTATGCGCACTGGTAACGGTCTTCGCCACCTGAAAGGCATACGAGTTTGCCGAGGCGCAACGGCAGAAAATCTATGTACTGGACAGCGGAAAATCGCTGATGCTGGCACTTTCGCAGGATGTGCAGCAGAACCGCCCCGTGGAAGCGAGGGAACATATCAGACGTTTCCATGAACTGTTTTTCACCCTGTCACCGGACAAGAGCGCCATTGAAAGCAATGTGCAGCGTGCCCTTTACCTTTCGGATGAAAGTGCCATCGGTTACTACCGGAACTTGCAGGAGAAAGGCTACTTCAACCGGATGATAGCGGGAAACATCTCGCAGACGCTGACGGTGGACAGCATACAGGGGAACTTCAACAGTTATCCATACGAGATGAAGACCTATAGCCGGCAGCACATCATCCGTTCGAGCAGCGTTACCGAAAGGTCGCTTGTCACCACCTGCCGTCTGAGGAATGTAACCCGGAGCGACAACAATCCGCAGGGCTTTCTGATAGAGAGTTTTACCATCATCGAAAACAGGGACATCGGACAGTATGAAAGATAACGGTATAAAAAAGGTCTTCCACTCGTTCAGAACGGAGAAAGACCGACATACAGCAAAACTCCGCAGGCGGTGGCAACGGCTGAGCTACCGGCAGCAAAGGATGATCATCCTTTACCTGCTCGGACTCTTCGCCGCCATCGATCTTGCCTACATCGTGAGCGGTTTCTGCGGGACAGACAAATTTCCGATTGAGGTACAGCATCTCCAAAGGATTGCGCTTCCCCAAACGGACAGTATCCAACCATTAAAAAACAATGTATCCAATGACACAATCCGATAAGAAAGAAGAAAAGAATAAAGAAACGCAGAAAGCGGAACCTGTATCCGAAAAGGGGAAGAAGTTAAACCGCAAGGTTACCGACAAGCTGAAATTCTATGGTGTGGTGACATTCCTCTCCCTGCTTTGTGCCGGGTTCATCTGGTTTATCTTCAAACCGGACACACCCGAAACGGTGGAAGGGACGGCAGGAATCAATACGACGATACCAGACGCTATCGCACCGGAGACGATGGCCGACAAACAGAAGGCTTACGAACTGGAAGAGATGAAGAAACGCAGGCAAGAAAAAGTGAGAACCTTGCAGGACATGGCAGGTGGCTATCTGACACCGGACACAACGGACGGGCTGAAACCGGAAGAAGATGTACCGAAAGCGGATGCTATCCGGGAGTCCAGAGAAAAACAGCGGCAGATTTCAAGGCAGATCACCTCGTTCTATCAGGAACCGAAGGAGAGTCCGAGGGTGGACGAACTGGAACGGCAGGTAAAGGAGCTTAACGAAAAGCTGGAACGTGAACGGAAAGGACAAGACCCGCTGGAACTGATGGAAAAGTCGTATGAGATGGCGGCACGCTATTTCCCCGGACAGACGGGCGGACAGGTGAAAAACATACAGCCTGCGGGCGTTACGGGCGGTTCCTCCGGCAATCCTGCGGCCATAGCTGCCGGACGTGCCACGGAGAATGTGGTTTCGTCACTGGCCGTACCTCCGGTACCCGACACAATACCCCGCAATTACGGTTTTGCCACGGCCGTGGGCGGCGGACAGCTTGTCGGAGCCAATACGATACGTGCCTGCGTGGCTGAAGACCAGACAGTGACCACCGGAGCATGACTGAAGTTCCGGTTGCTGGAACCGCTGCAAGTGGGTGGTGTGCTTGTACCTGCCAATACTCCGCTATATGGTACGGTGCGTATCGAAGGGCAACGGATGGCAGTCACAGTAAACTCCATAGAGAGTGGCGGCAATATCCTGCCGGTGGAACTAACGGCTTACGATATGGACGGGCAGGCCGGGCTTTTCGTTCCGAATACCGCAGAACGTACCGCCATGAAGGAAGCCGCCGCCAATATCGGGGGCAGTTTCGGAACAAGCATCTCGTTCGCACGCAGTGCCTCGCAACAACTCGTCATGGACGTGACAAGGGGTGTGCTTGGCGGCGGATCACAATATCTGGCCACAAAGATGCGTGAGGTGAAAGTGTCCGTGAAAGCGAATTATCAACTTTTATTAATATCCAAAAAACAGTAATCAGATGAAGACAAGAATTATTTTATCATTAGTCATGCTTTTAACCGTATTGTCGGTAAAGGCGCAGGAAGCGGTGGAAACAAAGATTTTTCCCACCAACCAGATTATCTCACCGCATAAGATTGAGGTGACTTTTCAGAAAACCGTACATATCCTTTTCCCTTCCGAAGTGAAATATGTGGATTTGGGCTCGTTCGACATCATAGCGGACAAGGCCACGGGAGCGGAAAATGTAGTACGCATCAAGGCGGCGGTGAAAGGTTTTGAAGGGGAAACGAACTTCTCCGTTATCACTGCCGACGGTTGTTTCTATTCTTTTAATGTGGTTTATAAGGACGAACCAGCGCAACTTTCCATTGAGATGGAAGACTGGCTACGGGACAATCCCGAAGGCGGGATTGCGGGCGACCGCATGTTCGTGAAGCTGAAAGAACTCGGCGGGGAGACACCGCTGGTGGTGAACCGTATCATGTACACGCTGTATAAGAAGAACAAAAGGGACATCAGGCATGTCGGTTGCAAGAAGTACGGCATACAGACACTGCTCAAAGGGCTTTATATCAATAATGACCTGCTGTACCTGCATACTTCCCTGCGCAACAGTTCGGATATATCGTTCGACATTGATTATATCCGTTTCAAAGTGGTGGACAAGAAAGTAGCCAAGCGCACGGCCATGCAGGAGAACTTCATAGAACCTGTAAGGACATACAACCGCCTGGTAACGGTGGACGGGAAAGCCACGGTGCGGGGTATATTCGTGCTGCCCAAGCTCACCCTGCCGGATGACAAACTGCTCGTGGTGGAGGTTTACGAAAAGGGCGGTGCCCGTCACCAGTCGTTCCGCATAGAGAACACAGACCTTGTGGCGGCAAAACCAATCAGTGAACTGCATCTGAAATAATAACCTATATATAATATAATGTATATGCAAAGAATACTATTCATACTGACAGTTGCCATGTTGTCGCTCTTTGCGGGCGAAGCATACGCGCAGCGTGACCTGCCGGGACAGACGGGTGTACAATTTACAACAGGGGGAGTCAATCATTTCCTTTCATGGAAGAGTGGCGGCGAACGCCACTACTTCACCTCGCTGGCCTTTACACATACCAACCGTAACCGTACCTGCTGGCTGTATGGTCTGGATTATCAGATAAAGGAGTACACCTACGAAAATAAGGCAATACCCAAAGCGCAGTTCACGGGGGAACTCGGCTATTTTATTCCCGTATTGTCGGACAAGGGCCGGAACGTCTGTTTCCGTATCGGACTTTCCGTTTTGGGCGGCTTCGAGACAGTCAACTGGGGAACCTCCCTGCTTCCTGACGGAGCGGCGGTGACAAACGGTGACTGCTTTATTTATGGCGGCGGTCTGACGGCGGCTTTCGATGTCTGGCTGACAGACCGGATTATCCTGCTGATGCAGGTAAAGGAAAGGGCGCTCTTCGGAACGGATGCGGGTAACTTCCATACCCAGATAGGATTGGGCGTCCGCCTTATTATTAACTAATAAAAAGAGAAAGGAGAAACAAAAAATGAAAAACGTATTATATAAATGTATAGGTGCACTGCTTGCGGCGCTGGCCTTCAATTCTTGTAACGACGGGATAGACATCCGGCAGGATTATGATTTCAGCCTCTCGTCATGGTATCTGCAAAAGCAGATCGCAACGGGTGAAACGGTGGAGATACGCTTTTATCTTGACCGTGAAGGGGACTATGAAAAGGCGGAGTATGAAATAGGTTACATCCAGATGGAAGGCAAGGGAGAAGTGTCCGATAGTGAAGGCATAAAACTTGTGAACAGGGAAGTGAGGCCGCTGGCAGAGGTGCCGGGACTGGATACGGAAAATCCGGTCAGGCAGATATTCACCCTCTTTTACCGTTCGACAAGCGCCAGACGTTCGGAACTGAAATTCTTTGTCCGGGATAATTTTGGCAGGGAAAGAGAAATGACGGTGACGTTCGATTTAGAAAACACTACGGCAAAGGAATAACTGCTACCATTATCTATCAAGAAAGACGGTGGGGAAACCTGTCGTCTTTGTTTTATGAAATTTGCTTAATGAAAACAAATGAATAAGTAATTGTTCCGGATTGCACAAAATTTGTTTTTATATTTAGCCGGAAGTTAATAGTTCAATCATATACGCATGAAAACAACACTCAGAATATTCCGTATCATCAGCAAGCTGTTGCTGCTGGCTTATGTCACGATAGTGAATTTTGTCTTTATTACGGTGTTTTACGCATTGCTACTTTCAATCTTGCGCCATATATGGCCGGCATATATACCGGGGCTGTTTGATGAGGGGGTGATTCCGTATTTAGTCAATACGTTACCGTATTATCTTTTGCTGTTATTCATCCTTTATTCCATTTCTCCGCTAAATGTGTGGGTGCTACGCAGAAAAGAAGGATACCGTCCTATGAACAGTTCCGATCGTATGAGGGTGGAACGGTTGCTTTCAGAAATGGGTATGAACCGGAAGCTGAAACTTTATCGTAACAATGACGCTCGGGTAAATGCCGCCGCATTCGGTTTCAATACGATAGGACTGACGGGCGGAGTACTCGCCTCCGCTTCGGATGAGGAGCTGAAGGGTATCATCAGCCATGAAGTGGGGCATATCTCCCATTACGACTTCGTCTATCAGGTGCTTTTATTCTCGATGGAGTCGTTCGGTTACCGCTGCCTTTATGGTATATTTCTTATTCCGGCTTTGATATTCGGGATAATTGGCAGCATGGTGTTTGCATTGGTTCCGGCTTTGGGCCTTGTGGGTGAACTCATAGCGAAGTTATGGTGGGCCGTTTACAAACTGCTTCACCGGATTATATACGGCATCAGCCGGATAACTGACGTGAATATCAATAAATATGCCGAGTACCGTTGTGATGCCTATGCTGTGAAATATGGTTGCGGCGAAGGATTGCTTTCTTTCCTCCGTCGGTTGAAAAGGACGGAAGACGTTTACGGTGAGCGTCCGACTTTCACCGAATATATCATGAGTACGCATCCGTCCACCGAAAAACGGATTGCACGGCTGGAGAAACTACTGTAACCTGTGGTAAAGAATGTGTGCCTATATCATTTTACGGATATTGGTATAGGGAGTACCGGATGCGTATATCTGCTGCATTTCTGTGGAAAAGTCATCGTAATAACAGATGATATGACCACCGACAAGCGCATTGCCAAAAAACTCTTTTTCCGGAAGTATTTTTTTATTGTCCGCCTGCTTTATCAGGTCGTCATACAAGGCACGATACACCTTGTCGGTATCTGCCGGAAAAGCGGTTTCCGGTATGGCTACTGAAAGGATTATCTCCGGGCATTTGCCCGCTTCACGCAGCATGACTATCGTATCCGCACCTAATAATCCGATATAGGAATGCGGATTGCAGGTGAATGTGCGATAACCTTCATTATAAAGTGAAAGGATAATCCGGTAGAGTTCCATACGGATTTTATCTTCCTTGAACCAGTCGTATTTTGTTGTCTTTTCAATGGTACTGCCGGTAATGGCAACGTTCTTGTTGTACATCTTCCTATGATTTTTGAGTAATACCTTGTCCGTAACTTCCTGTTATGTACCAAAAAAAGCACGGAACTTAACAGGTTCTACTCTCCGGTACGACCAAGCACCCATGCAGGAAACGAGTTAAGACCGTGCCATTAGTGTATGACAAGGACTCTGCCCGTTTATTCTCCTGCATTGAATTTGGTCGTTTCGAGAGTAAGAACAAACAGCTAAAAGCTATTCTAATATGTTATCATTCAAAATCTTTAATCTTATAACTTTCTTTTTGGGTTCAACCCTGCAAAAATAGAAAAAAGCCGGGCAACCGCATAGGGATTGCCCGACTTTTTTAAGAGGAAGTATTCAGGTGTGGGGTGTGGCAGGTCAGTCCACGGGTTCGCCGCCATAGCGAAGGCGGCAGATGTCCTTGTGGATTTCACACATGATATGCATCTGCATCCGCTTGCTGATATGACGGCTGTCGGAACGCATGAACAAACGGTTCTCTATCAGACTGCAAAACTTCGTGCCCTCCCTGCTTACAATGCAGACAATCTGATTCTCAAGAAAAAAATCCCTGTCGGTGGAATATTCCACATTCGGGGCTGTTCTTATATACTTCATATATCGGTATTTTAAAGGTTTTACGGTGGCGGTGTGGGTGGGGTCGTCCGGCCCTGCCCTCTGTTCTCTTGGGGGGCGGTGAAAAAGATGTGCCGGATGTTGTCTCCGGTACATGCTTTCTGTTCGGCTTCAGGCGGCTTTTCCGCTTTCGGGTTTCTCCGTTTTCGGGGTGGTGACTTTCTTCTCCGTCTTTTCTGCCGTCTGCTGTTTTTCCGCTTCTTTGGCTGCTTTCTTTTCCGCTTTCTTCATTTCCTTTATCCTTTCTTCCAAACGTTCATGCCGTTTCTGATATTCTTCCTCGTGGGTGGCTTTGGCAAGTCCGTACTGGTCGGGAAAGTGCATGTTTGCGAAGTCTCTTAATAGCTTGGATGCGTTGTTGTCTCCGTGGCCGTTCTCACAAAGAAAGTGACTGATGAAGTCCCGTTTGATGAGGGTCTTTTGTGCATCCGTCAGTTTGGCTACAATTTTCATCCGCTGTTTCTCGTCCAATGCGAAAGGCTGGTCTTTGATGCCAAAAAGCGAAAAATGCTTCCTTTGCAGTTGGGTAAGCATGGCGAAATAAACCATACCGTCTTCGTACTGCGTGAACGGGCTTTCGGGATAGTCGTTCTCTTGGACAATCTTTTTCGTGTCGGCAACGGTCTTTTCGATAGAAAGCTGTCTGAAACGCTTGTCCCTTTCCTGTAATGTCCCGATAGTGACGGGGGCGGTTTCCTTCCTGTTTATCTCCACGTAGCAGAGTTCGGGTTCCGTCTGCCCTACCTTCACATAGGTCTTTATCCTGCCTTCCTCCTTCATGCGGTCAAGTTCCTCCACCTTTCGGGCATATTCCTCGTTTCTGCGCTCAAATGTCTGCACCGCTTGTTCGTACTCTTTCGCTTGGGTGAACTGCTCTTTCTTCGGTGCTTCGGGGGCTTTTGGAAATTCCCTTGCCGATACGTTGTAGTCAAGTTCCTTGATTTCATGCCCTTTCTTGTCCAATTTCTGTAGTGCCATATCGTTACGGCTTCCGTAGTAGGGGCGTGCGACAACCAACTTCGGATCGGATTTCAAAAGTTTCTCCGTCTCTTTTGCCACATGGGCGGCATTTTTGGTTTCCAGACATTTGCGGTTTGTGCAGTGTCCGCATCCGTTATGCTCGGCAAAGAGATTGTAATTGGCTGCGTTGTGTACGCATGCCTTGCATTCCGTCTTGTCGAATTTGTATTGCTCAAGGTCGGTTGTGTAGTATTTCTCAAAATATTTCTTGAACAGATTGAGCGTGTAACCGCTCCAATCGTCCTTGTTGTCTGACTTGAGGTGGTTCTCATACACGTCCTTTTGGATATTTGCTTCATAGGTGCTTATCTCTTCGGCTACGCTGATAGTAATTGTTTCATTGTCTAACAGTTCACCGATAGGCGCATAGAGTTCGTTCAGTTTCAATCGGGTATAGATATACTTCTCGCTCCGTCCGAAACGTCCTGCCAAAGAATAAATATCATACCGTCCCTTTTCAAGCAAGCGTTTGAAGGCTTTAGCTTCTTCGGTGGGGCGTACCTGCTCACGCTGCAAATTTTCACTCAGTGACATATCTTCTGCTTCATCATCTGTTATATTATTATAGATAGTTGCCTTTATCGTCTTTGCTCCTGCAAGCAGTGAAGCACGATAACGGCGTTCTCCGTATATAATTTCATAACCGCCTCCCGTGTGTGGGCGTACCGCAATGGCTTGTAAAACGCCCACTTCCCGAATGCTTTCCGCAAGTTCCTGCAATGATGCGTCATTGAATGTCTTGCGGTGGTTGTCCGTGCTTGGTTGTACGGTGGTGATGTCAAGGTCTGTTTCGGCTGTGGCCGTTGCAAGCGGTGTCTTGAACGTGACCTGCTGCGGTGTTTCTTCCGTAACGGTGGGAACGGTTGCCGTTTCGAGGGGGGCCGTCACTTCGGTAGCCGTGGGCACGTCCTGCGGTGTGAGTAACATTATCGGCTTCGGGATAACTGCCAAAGCAGTTACTTTTACTGCATTTTCTTTCTCTGATTTCTGTACGCTGTTCTTCTGTACTTTTTTGTTCGTCTTCATAATGGTAAGTTTTTAAATGTTGATAATTAATTGAATAGTTTTCCGTCTGAAAGGTATTCCCAACCGTTGGCGTTGCTTTCTTCCGTGAAGTATTCCAAAGTCTGGGTGCTTTCCATATCATCCCGACAAGCACGGAAAAAGCTGTCGAGACATTTGTTCATAAGGCTGTCAAACGTGACATTCCCGGTGGGGGATTTCAAGAACTGATAAATCGGATCAAGAATACAGTTATCTATATAAAAGCCCGTAAGGGGACAACAGGTATCTACAAATATCCTGCTTTTTCGTCCTTTCGTCCCTTTCCAAAAATATTTTGGCGTGTATAGGTCGTTCCAATGGTTGTTCATCAGATAGGCCACCAACCGCCAACCGTTTAGCCCGTCTATGCAGTCTTCCTGCCTGCTGCGGTAGTCATAGCTGTAATTGCATACGTCATATCTCCAATTACGGCACACAATGCCGAAGCGTTCGCAAAAGGTATCAAGGGTCTGACTGTTCTCGTGTGTCCAACCGTAAAAATATCGGTTGCACAACCATTCGGTGTGTGCTTTCTCTTTGGCTTCCTCGGATAACTCGGTTATCCGATAGAGGGTGTATGTTCTTGTTTCCGTTCTCATGTCGTTACTTTTTTATGGGTTCGTTGATAGGCGGGCAGATTGTTCCGCCCTGCCGTTCATGCTGTTATACACGGATGCACGTGGCGAGTGCTTCCCTTACTTTCGTTTCCTGCTTCTTGGAATATATCCACCCTGCACGCCTTTCGCCCTTATAGGTGAGGTTCGCACGGAACAGACCGTTCAAGTTTTTCAGAACGTCCTTTATCGGCTTGGTGTCACCGAATACGGCAATCGCCTTCTCACTGTATTCCACGATTTCAAGACTGAGGGTTGAAAGGTCTGCGGTTGCTGTGGATTGTTCTGCCGTATCGCTGTCCGTCTGCGGTGCTTTCATGCAAAGGTTGGTTTCATCCCCTGCGGTGTGCGCATACCGTTCTATGAACTTTTCAAGGTCGTAGATAGGCTCTTTCTCAATCGTCCAACCGCTGTACTTGTTTCTGCCCAAATACATGCCGTCCCCCATGCTGTAATTTTCACGGTGTTCGTAATCCGCGTTATATTCTGCCAAATAGGCGGTTTCCTCAAAATAGGCGGCATGCTTGCGCATTTCTGAAAAGAGGTTGCGTGTATGTTTGGAAAAGCCTAAAATGACGGTTCTTGCTATACTGTAGTCGTAATAGTCCGTATAGCTGTCGCATTCGTTCACCCTCAATGTGCCGATAATGACCGCCTTTGCATCCGTCGGGACAAGGGGGCGCAAACGCTCCGCACCGATTTTGGCGATACGTTCGTATTCCTCTCTTGCTTCCTTCGCTTTCTTTTCTTCTTCGGCTTTCTTCTCTTTCGCTTTGGTCAGTAAAGCGGCTGTTTCCAACGGATCCAAAAACTTGGGGTTCGCATCATCGTAATAGATGCCTATTCCGAATTTCTCTGATAATGGCCGGATGAGGTCGGAAGTGTGAAACTCGTGTGTTTCCAAATTGATAAGATGATAGGTTATTCCCCACTCGTTGCGGCTTATCTCATAGACAACATAGCTGTCATAGTTGTAGCCTTCCAACATTACCATTTGATTGACTGAAACGGTCTGAACGCTTCTGTCGTAACTTCTGTTAGCTCCCAATAAATGTACTTTGTTCATAATGAGTTGTTTTAATGATTAATATTTCGTTTCAGAGTATCACGCAAAGAACAAGGATGAAAAGAGCGAGCACGCAAAGGGAAAGGAAAGCGGAAAGGATACGCCACACGGCACGGATGAGGAAAATCACCACCGCCAAAACTGCCGACATGGGTAACCAACCGCCCAAAAAGGCTGCCACACCACCGACAAAGACACACACAAAACGTACCGCCACGTACACCACAAAGCCGACCAACGACCACTTCACCCAGAATTTTATGCCGGTTGGAGCGGAGCCGAAGCCTCGTTTCAAATCTTGCTGTATTTCAGTTCTCTTTTTCATAACATTGACTTTTTTTTTATGCCTTGTCGGTGGCTTCACCTTGCTCGTTTCAGGGGGCAGATACGGACGGGGAGAAAATATGCAAGGCTTTTGGTGAGAATTTTTCAACCGCCCGGCTGGACGGATTGAAAAATTTTCGCCAAAACCCGTAGGGCGCGAAGCGGGCTTGCAGATTTTTAGGGGACCCGGACGTAGCTTCGCACCCTGAATCACGCAAGGTGGAGCTACTGACGGGATAATAAAAAAGGGGAAATTGTTATATAAGGAAAAGAGAACTGAAATATGGAAGGATTTAAAACACGATGTTTAACGCATACTTATATTATTTTGTTCTATTTTTATATTCTAAACGCTATAAGAGTTGATTATTTGTCTATATTTGTACATTTATATTAGATTAACGACCATGATACTATGAGCAGAATTTTGTTATTCCTTTTCACTATCTGTGCGGTATTGAACGTGCATTCGCAAGTATTTCGCAACCTGTCTGTAAAAGACAGGTTGTCCGACTTGATTGTGAACTCCATATACAAGGATTCTGTGGGTTATGTGTGGTTCGGGACCGGTAGCACGGTCGAGCGTTTCGATGGGGTGTATTTGAGACGTTTTTCCGCTCCCTGTGTCAATGAGAAGGAAAAGGAGGTGAATGTCGTCATCGGGATGCCGGGCCGTGAAATCTGGTTTGGCAACAATGCCGGGCTGTGGCGCATTACCGCTGAGGAAAAAGTGGAAAGGGTAGCGGCGGACAGAATATCGGGAAAGGTCTTCGCCCTGTTGCACGACGGTGCGGGGAGAGTGTACGTGGGAACTGGGAACGGGCTGTTCATTTATGAGGAGTCCGGAGTGACCCAGATACTTCTTGAACAAAATGCCCTTTCGGAAGCCAATACGATAAAGGGGCTGGCTTTGGAGGGCGGTAACCTGTGGATGGCAACCCGGGAGGGTTTGTATGCCATGTCCGTCACGACCCGTGCTGTCAAGTCTTATAAACCTGTCAGCAAAGATATTCCCACTTCTTATCACAAGATATATATACAGAAGAAGACCCTCTATTTGGGGACGTCGGATAGTGGCATTGTCTCTTTCAGCACTGAGAACGGACGGTTTGATTATTATCTTGGTTTGGACAACATCACAGCGTTGTCTGGCGACGGGAAGCATACGCTCTATGTGGGCAGCAACGGAGGAGGCATTTACTTTGTTTCCACGGAGGACAAACGGATAGTCAAGCACATCCGGCACGATGCCGAGATACCGGACGGGTTGCATTCCAATTCCGTCTATTCGTTGCTGGTCGATGACATGGACATTATCTGGGTAGGATTGTTCCAAATGGGGGTGGATTATACGCTTTATCAAAGGGGACTGTTCGAGGTGTACCAGCATTTGCCGGAGTTGAATTTGAGATATGCGTCCGTCCGCACCATTGAAAAGTCCGCTGAAGGAATGCTGGTGGGTACACGCGACGGCTTGTTCTACGTGGACGAGAAGCGGGGCATCTACAAGCGTTTCACCTCTCCCAAACTTCGTTCGCAGATGATTATGTGCAGTTGCCTGTTCGGTGGCAAGTTTTATATCGGTACCTACGGGGGAGGTATGTATGTGCTGGACCCCAAGACGGTGACGCTCTCCGATTTTGAGTCTGACATCAGGAATCCGTTTATTGACGGTAATGTTTTTTCTGTAACTTCCGATTACGAGAACAACCTTTGGATTGCCACGTCCAATGGCATTTTCCGCTATGAGAACGGCAAACTGAAATCTCATTATCACAGCAAGAATTCAAGGTTGCCCGAGGAGAATATCTATCGGATTTATTTCGATTCCAGGCATCGCGGCTGGGTTTGTGCGGACAGCGAGCTGTTGCTGATTGAACCCTCTTCCGAACGGCATATCACGGATAAGTTTCCTCTGGGCTTCATCAACAAGAAATTAATCAGGGACATTTACGAGGATTCGTGCCACAATCTCTATTTCCTTCCCGACAAGGGGCGTTTGTTCGTTTCCGATTTGGCTTTGAACCGTTTCAGGGAGATAGACGGCACTCCGTTGGACGGGAGAAATCTGCAATTTATGATTGAGGACGATGAACATTGGCTGTGGATAGGTTCTAACGATGGCCTGTTCCGTTATGACAAAGGGGATAATTTCATTGCATACAATTTTTCAGACGGCATCCCTACATCTGTTTTCTTGAATTGCAATCCGAAGAAGGAAGCCGACGGCACGTTGTGGTTTGGAAGTTCACAAGGGTTGTTGCGTACCCATCCCGATAAAATCAAACAGTCGAAGAAAGAACTTTACCCGTTGCTCATTACGGACGTCTCTGTGGACGATGAGCAGCGTTATCAGGTGAAGGATGGGAAGGAGAGTCGGCTTTCCATCGGGCAGATTAAGGAGAAACTGACCTTTCATTTTTCTGGCTTTACCTATACCGACCCTCAGTACATGGTTTATGAATATAAATTGGAGGGGAAAGACAAGCAATGGAAAGTATTGTCCGGTGCTTCCGAGAAATCCTATTATGGCTTGTCTGCCGGCAATTACGTCTTTCGGTTGCGTCGTGTGGGGGATGAGAAGTCGGAGATTGCTTTGAGGTTGTCGATTGCTTCCGGCATATCCATTTATTGGATTGCGTTCGGCATATTCCTGTCGGTCGGTATCACCGCTTACGTTTATAATGGGCGGAAGCGGTGGCGTGGGGCAGAGGCATTTCCTGTGCAGGAAGATTCGCTGCCTGCCGCTCCTCTTGTGCAACAGGAAATGCCGGAGGTGCCGGGTGTCACAGAGCTTCCCGAAACATCGGAAGCTGCGGAAGAACCGGAGGTTGTCCAGAAATACAAGTCCAGCAACATCACGGACGAAGAGTGCCGGGAGTTGCAGGAGCGGTTGAAGGAGTTGATGATTGCCGAAAAGATGTATGTCAATCCGGAATTGAAGGTTGCCGACTTGTCCCATAAGTTGAATGTGCCTGCCTACAAGCTCTCTTATCTGTTCAACCAGTATTTGAATCTCTCCTTTTATGATTATGTAAACGATTACCGCATTGAGGAGTTCAAGATGCTGGTAGATAGAGGGGAGCATAGGTCCTATACCATCAATACGTTAATGGAACGGTGCGGTTTTGTATCACGAACCACCTTCTTCCGCTATTTCAAGAAAAAGATGGACGGACAGACACCCAGCGAGTACATCAAGAACCGGAAGTGAGAAAGCGGGAAAGTTTCAGGGAAAGCCGCCTTCCCAATACTGTGACATTGTTTCAGAAAATTGTGTGGCACTCTTAAGAATGTTATTGTAAATCAATGATATTCAGCCTGTAATTGCGAAATTTGTTTGTGGCAATCGCATGAAACATATTGCCGCCTCTTTTTTTCGTCCCTTCTCTTCCTTATTTCATACTTTCGTGGAAAATTAAAAAACGAAAGTACCATGAAAACCGGAAAGAAAACAAAAAATGTGTTCGTATGGGGATGGATAGCAGCGATTGTTTTGCTGCTATGTGCCTTTCATATTAGTAAAGGAAAAACAGATACGGAGAAAGCATTGGACTATTGCGACAGGCAAGTCCGTCGTACCTTGCAAGAACTGAGAGACGCGAACGGCAACATCGACTACACGATGATGCCGCGCAACATCATGGACAGCTTGACCACTTGGCACTGCCGCAAAGCCTCCAAAGAGGAGTGGTGCAGCGGCTTCTGGCCCGGCATCCTGTGGTACGACTATGAATACACAGGCGATGAAGCCATCCGTAAGGAAGCGGAAAAGTTCACCGCTTCTTTGGAATTCCTTGCCTGCACCCCTGCTTACGACCACGATTTGGGTTTCCTGGTGTTTTGCAGCTATGGGAACGCCTACCGCCTCACCGGAGACAAACGCTATAAGCGTGTGATTCTTGATGTGGCAGATTCATTGGGCACCCTGTTCAATTCCCGCGTGGGCACCTTCCTTTCGTGGCCCAGAAATGTGAGCCACTACGGCGGTCACAATACCATCATGGACAACATGATAAATCTGGAGCTGCTCTTTTGGGCTGCCAAGAATGACGGAAACCCTTATCTGGGCGATATGGCTTTCTCTCATGCCGAGAAAACAATGAAGCACCATTTCCGTCCCGACTACACCTCCTATCATGTAGCGGTGTATGACACGCTGACCGGCAATCTCATCAAAGGAGTGACCCACCAAGGCTATGCCGACAACTCTATGTGGGCACGCGGGCAGGCTTGGGCCATCTATGGCTACACGATGGTCTATCGTGAGACAAAAGACCCCCGTTTCCTGGAGTTTGTGCAGCGGGTGGCGGATGTCTATCTGAATGCTCTGCCCGAAGACCACATCCCTTATTGGGACTTCAATGCCCCCGACATTCCGAATGCGCCCCGCGATGCTTCCGCTGCATGTGTTGTGGCTTCTGCGTTGTTGGAACTTTCCACGTATGTATCTTTTCCTAAAAACGAATATTACAAAGAGTGTGCCGTTAAGATGCTTGCCTCGTTGAGCAGTCCTGCCTACCGATGCGGAAAAAGCAAGCCTGCTTTTCTTCTTCACTCTACGGGGCATTGGCCTGCCGGTTCCGAGATAGATGCCTCCATCATCTATGCCGATTACTATTACATGGAAGCGTTGTTGCGTTTGCGGAAAATGGAGCAAAAGGAAAAAGAGGAAAGGAACAACTGATGGGAGAGGAGATAAAAGGAAGTGAAAAACGGGTTGGAATTGTGCCTCTAAATTAATTGAAACATTGTGCAAATTACTTTAATTTGCTTATAAACAGTATGTTATTCGCGTATTTGTACCAACCAATTGGGTGGTAGATTTGCAAGCATAAAAATGATTCCGTTTTAAATATAACACTTACATTTGCAATGTGATTCAAATCTAAAATATCAAGAAAAATGAAAAACATGGAAAACATAAACGTGCAGTTGATAGAGGATGCCTATCAAGAATACCGACAATCGGTAGCCTCCTATATCTATTATAAGATAGGCAATAAAGAGACGAGCGAAGACTTGGCTCAAGATGTTTTCCTCCGGCTGATGGACTATCGGCAGATTGTGTGTGCGGAAACTATCAAGAATTTTATTTTCGTTATTGCCCGCAATCTGATAAACGATTACCTCCGTCATTTTTATGTTCGTCAAGAAGTTACTTCCTATATATATGATAACCAACCGTCCTATACCCATGTTGTCGAAGAGCAGGTTGTGGCCGATGATTTGCGGGCTTTGGAGCGGAATCGGATTGCCCGCTTGCCCGAGCAACGCCGCAAGGTTTATGTATTGGCCCGTTTTGGCGGGAAAGGTATTCCGGAGATTGCCCGGGAGTTGAACCTTTCCCTCCGCACGGTAGGGAACCATCTCTACATTAGCCGCAAGGAAGTACGCGAATATATCAGAGAATGTATATAATAAACCCTAATTATTCACTTAAATTCAATTTTATGAAAACTGAATTTTTTAAAAGTAAGTCGCGGAGAGTGCTCTACTCCATGTTGGCGGTCTCGGTGCTTATGGCAGGAAGCCCGTATGAGGCTTTCGCCGATGTAAAGGATGTGCAGACGGTACTGCAATCCGGAGTTGTGAAAGGACAGGTGCTGGATGAAACCGGTGAACCGGTCATCGGTGCCAGCATATTGGTGAAAGGCACTACCAATGGTGTGATAACTGACATTGACGGTAATTTTACGTTGAATGGAGTTTCCAAAGGCACGCTGGTGGTTTCTTTTGTAGGCTATAAGACACAAGAGGTTCCGTTTGACGGGAAGAATGTGCTCAAGATTGTCCTGAAAGAGGATGCTGAGGTGCTGGACGAAGTGGTGGTGATGGCCTATAACTCTACTGTAAAACGCAAGGTTGTGGCTTCTGTCACCAATGTAGACGTGAAGCAGGTGGAGAAGATGGGTGGATATAAGGATATGGGTAATGCTTTGCAAGGACGTGTGGCAGGTGTTATTATCACGAACAATTCCGGTGGTCCGGACTCTTCGCCCTCTATATCTATCCGTGGTGGTGGCGACCCCATGTATGTGATTGATGGTATCGTGCAGGACAAAAGTGCGTTCATGCGCTTGGCTTCCCAAGATATAGAATCATTGTCTGTCATGAAGGATGCCGCTTCCAGTGCCGTTTATGGTGCATCTGCCGCAAACGGTATCATTGTGGTTACCACCAAGAAAGGCTCCGTAGGCAAGATGAAGATAAATTATACCTTTGACGGCCAGTATGATTCACCTCTTGTGAAGAGAGACAAACTGAATTCTTTGGAGTATGCCCAGCTTCACAATGCCATTAGCAATTATATGGGTGAGGCCAAACCTTATTCCGACATTGTTCTGGCAAAGATAAAGAGTGGCGATTTTGTGGATTATCCGAATACCGATTGGTATGACATATTGATTAAAAACGGTTCCTTCTCACAACGTCATACGTTGACCTTGGATGGCGGTTCCGAAGATACTCAATACAGAATGTCTTTCATGGTTTATGACCAAGGGTCTTTGCAAAAGCACGTGGCAGGAGTAAATAGGCCGTTGGACTATAAGACATACAGTATGGATTTGAATGTGATACATAATTTCCGGAAAGCAGGTATAAAATTGGGTTTGGATATCCGTCCTTATCTGGTGGACAATAAATCATACGGCAATGGTTCTGTCTGGAACAACAGCACTGGTGTGCAGCAGTTGAGCCCGTTGGATAAAATATACAATTCAGACGGTTCATACGCACCTAATAGTCCAATGGCACGTTATGCCGATACGGATGGTTCCTACGCCAAAAAATTCAATTTCGGAACGGACATCAATTTGAATTTGGATTGGGATATTCGCTGGGTAAAGGGATTGAAAGGTGTGTTCTGGGGAAACTATCGTTTAGGCAGTTCCCGCGATAAGTATTGGACCCGTTATGTGCCCACTTACAATGAGGACGGAACGGAAGTCACCGCATCCAAGCCTCAGTTATCCACCACGCAGGGTTATAGCTGGGTGTATGAATTTAATGCAGGTTTCAAGTATGACACGTCTTTCGACAAGCATAGTCTGTCACTCGGCTTGTTTTATAACCAGCGTGAAAACTATTATGAAACATTGACTGGCTCCCGCATCAATTATTATACCAATATAGACCAATTGTTTGCCGGTCCTACGGATGGACAGACCAATAGCGGTTCTGCCGGCGAAGGCGGACGTTTGGGATATGTAGGAACATTGAGCTACGATTATGCCAGCAAGTATCTTTTGTCCGCAAGTTTCCGCTATGATGGTAACGATGGATTTGCTAAAGGGTCACGTTGGGGATTCTTCCCGTCTGTTGCATTGGGATACATGCTTTCAGAAGAGGCTTTTATGGAGAAGATTAAGAATTCGATATCTTTGGATATGTTGAAGCTGAGAGGTTCTATCGGACAAATCGGTGAAACTTCCTCCCGGTTCGGTTACTTGTCAAGTTGGGATGTAAACCAAAATGGCGGTTACATAGGTGGCAGCCTTGTGCCGACCATTTCTCCTGCCTCATTGACCAGCAATGACTTGACTTGGTACACCACTACCACTTGGAATGTCGGACTTGACTTCGGTTTCCTGAACAATCGTCTGACCGGTACTGCCGATTATTTTTTCCGTCGTACAAAGGGGTATCTGATTAATCCGGTTGACCGCTATAACTCCACATTGGGCAATCAGATAGGTCGTAACGGAAACACTTATACCTATGGTCTGCCTAAGGTAAAGTCGGATGATGCCTTCCGTCGTGCCGGTGCCGAATTTTCATTGAACTGGAAAGACAAAATAGGAGATGTATCTTACAGCATTGGTGCGAATCTGACCTTCTATGACCAGTTGTGGGAGAAGTATGCACAAGGCGATGATGCCGTTACTTTGGCCAATCCCAATGAACGTACAACACACAAAACCATCGGTCAGGGAGGCTTGATTTATATTTATGATGGTTTGTTCAGAGATGCTTACGAATTGCTCCACTCTCCGATACAGTCTGCCGGTACAAGCATGATGGCGGGTGATGTGCGCTACATCGACATCAATGGCGATGGTGCCATTACCGATGAAGATATGGTTTACGATAACAAACCCCGTTCTTCCATCATGCAGTGGGGTATTCCTTTCAGCCTGCAATGGAAGGCATGGTCTGTAGAGGGGCTGTTACAAGGTTCAGGTCCCCAGTATGGCATCCTGCACAACAATATCAAAGGAACAGGCTGGAACAAAATCTATTATAAAGACCAGTTGGATATCTATTATCCCAGTAATGAAAGTGCCAAATATCCGCGTGCCGACAAGGACTATGGAGTATGGAACGGTGAATACAATCGCGCTTCTTCTGCTTTGTGGCGTGTCAACAAGACATACGCCCGTCTGAAGAATTTGAGCGTGACCTACAACTTGAAGTATAAACTTCTGAAACAAGTGGGCTGGTTGAGTACCGCGTCTGTCAGTCTGACCGGAACCAATCTGTTGACGATTTGTCCGTCGTTGAAGTACGGTGACCCGGAAACCGGTCCTATCAATGATACATCAACGGTACAGTCAACCGCTTATCCTACGACGAGAACATTTTCTATAATGGTTAATTTAGGTTTTTAAATGAAAGATGAGTATGAAAAGAAAATTTAATATAGGAACTTTTGCCGTCATGTCTATGCTTGCATTTTCTTCATGTAATGATGTATTGGATAAAGCTCCTTTGGATTTGGTGACGGAAGATATGGTATGGAGCGACGAGGGAATGGCTCAGTCATATTTAAATCGAATCTGGTATGCTACCGGTCGTTTTGATTATCAGAACGAGACTTGGTTTTCTTTGTATGCGGGTCCGTTGACACCGGGAACGGATATTGTGTCGGACAATCCTTATTGCCGTTGGAACAGGAATGGTTCGGTGGTCCGTAACGATGCCGGATGGACGGAGAATACCAACAACGGCTTGTTTGATAACTTTATTGACATCCGTCGGGCAAATATTGCCATTGACAAGCTTACGGCAGGATGCGGATTCCGCAAAGATATTGAAGATGATATGTTGGGGCAGGCTTATTTCGGCAAAGGACTGGTCTATGTGACTCGTGCCAAATCATTCGGCGGTTATCCCATCATCGACAAAACTTTGACCATAGATGATGAGTTGAGTTTGCCTCGCGCTTCTATCAAGGAGACATTTGATTACGGAATCGGGTTGCTGGAGAAAGCTGCTGAATTGCTGAACAGAACTTCGCCTTCGGGACGTCCCAACAAAGGGGCTGCCTACGCCTTGCTGTCGGAAGCTTATCTGAATGCTGCCGCTTACATCAAATATGCGATGATTAACAATGAGCAGAGCACGGTGGACGTAACTCCATATCTGGACGGCTCCATCAGTAGCGTAGCCCGTCTGGAGGCTTTGGGCCTTTACGAGCTGGAGCCTGCCGGAAGCAATTGGGGAAAGCAATTCAATGACTTTTCTTATGTTTCGGGCTCTCCCAAGGAGGTGATTCTTGCACAATTTACCCCTCCCGGTCTCTATCCGCTCTCCAATGACAAGATGGTGGAAATCAACTGTTATTTGCCGACAATGGTTGCCGACAATCTGAAAACGGACATTATAAACAATTATGGCGGTGCACCTTATCCCGGTTTCACGCCGAGCAGCGGTTGGCAGACCATTGCTCCCAATCCTACGGTGATAGAAGAGACGTTCTACATTGTTGACCTTGACGGAAAGGCGCGTCGTTGGGAAGAATCTCAGATGTTTGAGCGTTATGTAGAATTGCGTACCGACGGTACACGTGCGTTGAATGCGCAAGCCGCTTCTATTCGCCTGACGGATATTTCGGCATTGATGTACGAGAATCGCGACAAGCGTTTTTATGAAACGGTAGCATACGATGGTGGAAGTTATTTTGGCAATCCGTTCGACTCCCGCAAAGGTGGAAATATGCATCCAGAATCGTTTAAGGCACAAAACAGCGCTTATGGTGCCGTGACAGGTTACTTGTTCGTAAAATCTGTTCCACAGACCCAAAGCTGGACTTCTACCGATTTGTCCGGTTTCCACCGCACTTGCCTCCGCTTGTCCAAGGCTTATTTGAATGCAGCTGAGGCTTATCTGCTGAAAGAGGATTGGAGCAATGCACGCAACTTCATCAACCGCACCCGTACCACTCATGGAGGACTGCCTGCATTGACTGAGGAGACGGACGGCGAATTATGGAAAATTTACCTGGATGAACGTAATGCAGAACTGATGCTCGAAAACGATCGTTATTTCACACTGCTGCGCTATGGCATCAACCGATTGAATGCGGAAGTTATCGACCAATTGAACCGTGGCAATATGAAAAAACTGGATATTGCTGCTGACGGTGCCTCTTATCAATATGTGGAATTGCCGTTTGAGGTAGATGCCAACGAGATGGTGTTCAATCGCTATCGTTATCTCTATCCCATAGCCAAGACCTATATTGATGCAAATCCGAACTATAAACAAAATCCCAGATATTAAAACCTTTAAAGAAATGAAGAAAAATATACTATTCTTGTTGCTTGGATGTATGGTTTTGTTTACATCCTGCCTGAAATCCGGTCTTGACGATATAGAAGATTCTTCTTTGTGCGCTATTTCTTCCATTACGATGGAATACCGCTGGATTTCACATAATGCCAATGGATATGAACAGTTGTCGCGCCAGCAGTTGACCTTGAGCCGCAATACGCCGGATGATGCCAAGGAGATACGATTCACTGTTACCGTACCTCCCGCAAGTTCATCGTTTCCTAAAGAGGTAAGACAGCATACTTCGCTGGATGGTCTTTACTTGATTTCGGTCATTAGTTCGGCTGCAAAGATTGTTCCTTTGAACGATGCCCCCAAGATGGGTCTTCCGGGTACTTTCGAGATAGGTAAGGACTACCAGTATCAAGTGACTGCCGCTAATGGAGAAAAGGCGATATACCATATAGTTATAGAAGATTTTATCAAGTAATCTGCGATAACTGATATATTGAGAAAAGAATTTTATGAATCGGGGGGAAGGCCGGAGGTCTTAGGCTTGAACTTTGGTGGGGCTTTCCTCCCTTAAAAATGAAGAACGATGATGAAGACAAATAAATTTTTGTGGAGTATTCTGTCGCTTTGCATCTGCTTTTGTATGGCTTGCAGTGATGATGACTCCGATTACACAACCTCTCCTGTTGTGACTGATTTTTCACCCAAAGAGGGTGATGCCGGTGTACAGGTCACTATCACCGGACAGAACTTCGGTTCCGAAGGGAGTGTCTATTTTAATGGCATAGAGGCTGCCGAGTTGGTCAGCTATACGGACAATCAGATAGTGGCTGTTGTGCCACAAGGTAATGTCAGCGGTTCCATTACCGTGAAGTGCGGTGATGTGCGTGTCAGGACAACGGAACATTTCTCTTATAAGAGCAGTAATCCCGAGGATAACTACGAAAGCGGAACATTCCGTTCCACATTGACTTGTCGTGATGTGGTTTATTTCACCGGCAAGGCGAATCCTTGTGATTATAGCAGCGATGACGCTTCAAGTGGAAATCTGGGTCAGATGGGCAAGGATGCCAATTACAAAGGCAGCAGTGATGCGAAGAGTTTTGCCTTGTGGGATTCAGCACCCGGCGACATGACCATCTTTAAAGTTGACATCGCAGACATAGGACGTTACTATCTTTCTTGTGCTTCTGGTACAAATCAGGATGGCGTTTCTGTCAATGTAACGGTGGGTAAGGATTTGGAAGCTTTGAAAGATGCTTCTTCTCCGAACGCTGCCTATACGTTGGGCGTAGTCAACAATGGCAGTTGGGGGAACTTCTCCAATACGCTGGAGTTTGGCGGCTATGTACTGGCAGAACCGGGCACGTATTACATCCGTGTCTTGATGCAGAAAGAATCGGGCAGTGGTGGAACTGCGTGTCTTAAATTTTTGGAATTTTTTAATTAACCGATAAAAATAGTTTGTAATATGAAAAATAGAATGCGATATATGTATGTCGTTGTTTCCTTATTGGCATGTGTAGGTGTGCTGTTCGGTTGCGACGATGATAAGGAGGTGCTGGGAACGCCATCCATTACTATCAGTAGTTTCACACCGTCAGAAGGTCTTCCCGGGACGGAGGTGACAATCAGTGCTTCGGGTTTTGGCACAGAAGCCAAAGTGTTCTTTAATGAGACGGAAGTATCGGACTATGTTTCCCGTTCGGGTAACAGCATTGTTGTGCGAGTGCCCGATAATGCCAGCTCCGGTAAGATAGGTATCATAGATGGGAATGCTTTCGGTTTTTCTGTACAGGACTTTTCATTTATTCCGAGTGCCCTTATCGAGGGTTTGTCCGAAACGCAGGCTCCTGTGGGAAGCACCATCGTTATTAACGGCCGTAATTTCTTTGATGTGGGCGTAGAGAATATCACGGTCATGTTTGGCAGTGTCAAGGCGACAGTTATTTCTGCAACGTCCACGGCTATTACGGTGATTGTGCCCGAAGGTGTTGAATCCGGTCACATTACGGTGCGCTTTGCAGATATTCAGACAGTGACTGGACCTGAATTTACGGTAGGTGTCGTGGTGGTAGAGGTTCCCGATTACTATTTCGATATGAAGAATTTTGAGGCTGGAGAAGGTAGTTTCGGTGTTGGTGACGATGGTTTCGTAGGTAGCACTAAGCGGGGGGCATATCTGGTTTATCCGTTTACGGTAGAGGTGGACGGTAATTATGAGGTAAATGCTCAGACTGCTACCAATCAAGGCTATGCTTGCTATCTGAACATGGATATGGGCACTGATATGGATGAGTTGGCGAAGCGTGCTCCCAACACTGATTTGTCTCAGGTAATGCTGAAACAAGGTTGGAGCACATTGGAAGACCACACGTATGGTCCTTTCAAGCTGAAAGCCGGGACACAATACTATCTGAGAATGTATTTCTGGGCCGAAGGAACGTCGTGGGCAGGTAATGCCGGTAATGTAGTGTTACACTATGCCGACGACCAGTCTGTGGAAGGCATCAATGTAGGTGGTGGATTGGCGTATAATATTTATCAGAATGATTTTAATGAAGGAACATCGTTGCTGCCATTTGCAGAGTCTTGGGCATGGGATCCTTGTTACATTAAGGTGGCAGAGCAGTGTGCCGAATTCTATTACAACCATGCCGCATTGGAGGCTGACAATCGCCGTGAACGGAGGGGTTGTGAAGTGACTTGTGATTTCAAGACAACGACTGAGGGATGGTATGGATTTAAAGTCTTTTTGCCGGAAGGTAAATTCCCTATGGATGAAGGCGGCATCATCATTGCACAAATTTTTAATCGTGGATGCCGCAACAGTTGGGCAGGGCATCTTTCCATTGATGAGGGAACTCTGAAACTTTCGCATCGTCACGCTCTTATAGATCCGGTTATAGGGACTGTCGGTAAGCTTGAAACAAACAAGTGGTATTCGGTGGTTGTCCACTTTAAAGCTGGTCGGAACAACAAAGGCCGGTTGCGTGTATGGCTGGGCGATGACATGAGTGAGGATAAACCTGCCTACGACTCCGGTAATTGCAATTTCGGTTTCGGCCATTGGATTGACAATGATACACTTGACGATACCGGAAATAATTCAGAATGTACCGGTTATAATGGGACTTATGATGCTTTGGGTTGCAAATTCGGACTATATGTATCCAATAAAGTAGATATCACTATCCGTTTCGATGACCTCAAAGCCCTCGAAGGCAATCCTGCTGGAGCGTTCAATATCGTAAAGCCGGGCAATTGATGAACGAAAGATAACAGTTCAGGTATTAGAATACATATTTTTTAAGGACAGGAGAGCGCATCCCCGCAGTTACCGGACAAAAGAGGGCGCTCTCCATTTTTTTTTATATTATTAACAACTCTAATTTTTTAAAAGTTATGGCTATCAAATCAACCCAGAAAGCCAAGCTCTCCCTGCGTGCGCAGGAGCTGGCTTTGACCAAAGACGTTAAAGACGATTATTACTTGACCGTGAAACTACAGAAGTGCCTCTCCCTGAAAGAGATTGCCGAAGAGGTGGCTGCCATGAGCACACGGCAGGAGGAAGCTGAGGAGGTGGAACGCATCACCAAGCGTTCGATGGAAGTGATGGAGTGGTTCCTCTCCGCAGGCTACAGCATCAGCACCCCGATGGGCTATTTCCGCCCTACGGTGAGCGGCGTGATGCTGGAAAGTGAACTGGCAGGTAGTCCTAACCGCGACCGCCTCTCGTTGGGCGTAAGTTATTCCATGAGCGAAGGGATGCGCCAAGCCCTTGCCGATGCCGAGCTGGATGTGGAGATACAAAAGGCTGCCGTTGGCCCGCAAATCTATCAGGTGCTCAACATACAGGATGCGCAGAACCCGGATGCCGTAACCCGCGGTGAGGGAACGGGCATTGCCGCCGGAGAGAACTGTGTAATCAAAGGCAAGAAACTGAAAGTGGGCGGTACGGGCGAGAACATCGGCGTGACACTGACCCGTCAGGACGGCTCATCGAAAGAGACCTTCTTCTTCCCGCCCTCGAAGCTCTATCCTAACACCGCCACGCAAGTGGGTTTCATCATGCCCGCTTCGGCTGTGGAAGGTTCGGTGTGGAGCGTTGCGCTGTGCACCCAACTTGGAGCTACAAACGACCTGCTGAAGGAGCCGCGCACGGTGACGATGGCAGATTATTTTGTGGTAGGCAAGGCAGAATCCACGCCATCGGGAGGCGGCAGTACTGGTGGTGGCGATAGCGGTTCTGATGGTGAGGAGCAGGATCCGTTGGGATGATAAGCTGCGCAAAAGCATCAAAGGTTATAACCTAAAACGTTTTTAGCTTATAACCTAAGAAGTCTTTAGCTTACTGCCTGATGAATTTATCGGTATTTTAGGCAGAAGAACAAAAGGGCATATTCGCTTTTTCGTTCTTCTATCTTTTTGCTCTTCTGTTAAAGGTAGATATGATATCCGCTTATAGGGCTTCTATCTCTTCGGGTGACAGGCCGGTACTCATGGCAATAATGCTTGCCGATATGTTGTTTTGTTTCATTGTACGGGCAATGGATAGAGTTTGTAACTTTTTCCCAATTTCTATCCCGATTTCTTTTCCCTCTTCTATGGAAGCCTCATGCACGCTCAGTGCTGTGCGATAGGCATTGAGACTTCTCCAATAGAGTTCGTGCTCTTCCTGGTTGAGCGAAGATACATTGGCTATCTTCTCCAATTTCTCAAAGACGGCTTTGCGTGCTTTGAAAGGCATTCTTTTCAGTGTGTCCATATTCTTTAAAGTATAAATCCAACGTTCAAAATCAGTCTCACATTCCTCTTCTTCTTTCTTGAAGACAGGCAGGGAGAGGAAAACCTGCCGCATCTTGTCGGTGAACTGTTCGCCGGTTTCGCGGTCGGCGAGGATGACGTCTGTACGGAACTTGATATTACCCTTGATTAGAAAGTTCATGAAGAACACGCCATAAACGGCTTTGACATCGAAATTCCAAAAGTCGCCGGTCTGTCCTTGCCGTGTGACGGCGTGCGACAAGTAGAACAATGCTCGTTCCTTGAAGTTTTTTTGCGACTTGTTCTGATTAAGTAGGTCAGCGGCGTTACCGCCGCTTTCCCCTTTAAGAACTGTACGTGCGACTTTCACCGCATACAGCTCAGGCAATTCAAAGCATATTCCTTCCGGGAATATACCAGCTCTTTTATCTTCTTTCATCCTTCCAAGCGACGTATTTTAGGACTTTTGTCTCTCTTTTCAAAATACTCGTTCCATTGCGGGTCAAAAGGATTTGCGTCCTTTTTCACTTTTATGTAACGTGTTATAGGTGTTTCTTTCATCTTCATAAGAGTGAAGTTTTTATATTCTTGCTTTTGCTTGATGTTGCATTCAAATATCCAACCTTTTCTGCCTTTGCGATGAAAGTATTTTCCTATAGTCCATTTCTTCGACTTGTTTTTATGACGCCTGTATGCCCACACCATTAATTGTCGGGTGAGGATATGGTCTGTCCGAGCGAAAACCTTTTTTGCTACATGGTGTTTAAAATAGTTACTCCATCCCCGTATTACCGGATTCAACAGTTCTATTAATGCACATTGTGAAGCTGATTTATTGCCAAATACCAGCTCATGTAACTTCTCCACCACTTTCTTCTGACTTTTCTTCGAGGGCTTTATCAATAGTACTCCATTCCGATACTTACGGATATTGAACCCCAAGAAGTCAAAACCTTCTGAAATGTGGGTTATTTGTGTTTTCTCCTCTGAAAGGATTAATCCCCTCTCTGCCAAAAAGTAACTTACCTCCGGTTTGAGTGCTTCCAATATTTCTTTGGTATCGGCGGTGATGACAAAATCATCAGCATACCGAACCAAATGTACTTTCGCACAGTATCTGTGACTCTTGCCCGGATACCGTTTTTGATTGGCTTTCTCTACGAGTGCCTCCAGTCCGTCCAATGTCATATTGGCCAACGTGGGCGAAATGATGCCTCCTTGGGGAGTTCCTTCCTTTGTCGGACTTAGGATTTTATTGAAGACCACACCACAATTGAGCCATTTCCTCAGAACTTGTTTGTCTATGGGCATATGCTCTGTCAGCCATTCGTGGCTGATGTGGTCAAAGCATCCTTTTATGTCTGCTTCCAATATCCATTGCGGAGAGTACCATTTACACAATAGTATATGCAGGGCTTGTATCGCATCTTGGGTACCCCGTTTTTTACGGAAGCCATAAGAGTTCTTGTCTGCCATGGTTTCAGATACAGGTTCCAAGGCCATTAAGTACAGCGCTTGCATGGCTCTGTCTTTCATGGTGGGGATACCTAAGGGACGTTTCTTCCCGTTACTTTTCGCGATATAGACCCTCTTGAGCGGAAGAGGATGATATCCTCTGCGCCGCAAGGATTGTGCCGCTTCGAGCTTTGAGCAGGATCTTTCCCATTTTACCGAATCAACACCTGCGGTTCTCTTCCCTTTGTTGGAGGTGACTCTCTTGACAGCCAGCAATTTGGCTGAGAGGGATGTTGTTAAGATATGCTGCAAGGATTTGACTTTTGAATATCTTCCTTGTTGCTGAGCTTTTACAATTCGTTCCTGAAGCTTCCTCACCTGCATTTTACACTTGTTCCAGTCTATATTTTCCCAAGTGCCCGATGTCAGATGTGTAGATGCACACTTTGTTAATACTCCGTTCATTTGCTTTTCTACATTTGAAAGTTCTTCTGGTTCTATTGTAATGAATTACCATACAGAAGTCTGCTTGCTTTCGCAATGGGTTATGTTACACACCCTATCTCTGCCATTACAGCAGAGCCTTCGCTTTTTCTGTAATCTTTTACCCACACGCCATTCGGCTTTCCTCACGGTCGGCTTACCTGATTTTATGGTAGTCAGGAGACGTTTGGGCTTACCAAGTTCCATATAAATAACGAAAAATTGGGTTAGGATTTGCGACTCTACCGGCAGTACGGTGTCCGTGTATCCTTTGAAATGACAAGGATAACCCACTGCGTGCCATTTTGGCCAAGGCTTGTCAACATCTTTAGCCTTTTACATTGTTACGATAGTTAAGCAATTCACATCTGTTATCCATACCAATAAGCCTAGCCCCTTAACCACTCGATGTTAGCAGTAGTTGTCTTGCACTCACGAACAAAAACTTCTTATATCACAGGAACATTGTCAGAAAGGCTTCACGCCATCTCATTACTAAGAAAGCATGCTTCCCTAGGCTATTATTAACGGAATAATAGGTTCAGTCACTATGCTGAACAATTATTTATATGACTTCTTGTCACACCATTTCCACGATGATTTTCTCACCCGTGTCTGTGGTGCAATAAATATCGTATATCAGCGCACGTGCATCCTCCCATTCGGGAAGTTGTTCGTTGTTCAGGAAGGTGAGGTCGGTTATCACACGTTCGCCTTCTCCAGCAGGTCGTTCAAGAAATCTATCAACAGATCTTTGGATAGCTCTTGACCGAATATCTTTTTGAATTCGTAGTCGGTGAACGGATTGATAAACTTTCCCATAATGCTGTGGCTCTTTTAATTAAGATTTCCGCAAAGATAAAGAAATAGTCTGAGAAGGCAAGGAGGAAAATTATTTTTTTTCTTGAAATAACTTAGGTGGATTCAGTGATGCTTAAATCATGTTAATATCCCCGTTTCCTGTTGAGATACGAAATATAGGAAGCCGTACTTAAATATAAAAACAACAAATCATGATGAGAAAACTTATAATGACTCTATTGGGAGTGTTCCCTTTGTTTATGTCTGCTCAGAACATTACAGACCTAGCCGTCATGAATGACAAGTCGGCTGATGCCTCTGTTTGTCAAGACGACCACTTTTCTATGGTGGACGATTCGGTTTTTCCGCATCCCGACCGCATCCGTTTTGACAACCGCTGCATCCAGATAGAAGGAGAAGATGTCTTTGTTTATAGCGGTGCCTTCCATTACTTTCGGGTGCCGCAACCGTTGTGGGCAAGCCGGTTCAGTAAACTCAAGGAAGCCGGGTTCAACTGCGTGGAAACCTACATTCCGTGGAATTGGCATGAACAGCGTATGCCGAGGTCGGTGGATGATGAATCTTGCCTTGATATGCAGCAGTTGGAGGATTTCCTCACGATGGCAGAAGACTTCGGGTTTTACGTCATAGCCCGTCCCGGTCCCTATATCTGTGCTGAATGGAGTGGTGGGGGCTTTCCGCAGTGGCTGATGCGGAAGAAGCCTGCCAAAACCAAGTTTGAGGCTTGGTTGCAAAGCAACGACCCTGAATTTATGCGCTGGAACGAGCATTGGTACAAGGCGGTGTGTCGCGTAGTGGCTCCGCATCAGATTATCCGCAAAGAGAAAGGTGAGCCGGGTGTTATCCTCTTTCAGGTGGAGAATGAGTTCAATCGTATCAAGTGGTTCCCTTCGGCTGACAAAAAAGACTACCTGGTCAAGCTGACGGAACTTACACGTAAATATGGCATTGATGTTCCCGTCATCACTTGCTGGACTTCCGAAACACGTAACGTATCGGAAGGACCACTGAACGGAGTAGTGGATATGGTGAACAGCTATCCCCGGTGGGAGATAGAGAAGAACTTCGGGCGTTTGATTAACCAGCAATTGAAGACCCAGCCGGGCAAGCCACTTATCTCCGGTGAACTGCAAGGTGGCTGGTATAGTGATGTGGCAGGAAAACTGAGTTGGGAACAGGACGGAGTGGATCCGGTGCAGACACAGAACATTACGCTTTATGCCCTTCAAAGAGGCTTTTGCGGCATCAGCTATTATATGACGGTAGGTGGTACCAACTTCGACGATTGGGCTTCGCGGCAGACGACAACTACTTACGATTTTGCCGCAGCCATCAGTGAGGATGGGTCGGTGAATGAACGTTTCCGTCGCTTCAGCGGATTGGCGGAGCTGTTAAAGGAGCATGGCACCAAGATAGCTCGTGCCGTGTTAATCCCGATAGAATACAGCACGACCGATGTCGATGTGAAACTGGCACTTCGGCAGGCTGCCAACGGCGACTGTTATTACTTTGTACGGACAGAAGAGCATAGCCGACAGCACTTCGGTACATTACAGACTCCCGACCTGACATTGGACTATGCACTGGAACCTTTCGGGTCGATGGTCTATTACTTGCCCGCCGGTTCCTCTTGCGGAGAATGGTGGCCCAAACAGCCGGAAACGGTGGCACGCCCTGAGGTCAAGGCGGATACCCTTCGGTTGCAACCCCACTTGCGGATGACAGATTCGTTGCCCGTCCGTTGGACAAAACTGAAAAAAGGAGAACATTTGGACGAAGACGGCATCTACGGGCGGCACTTTGTTTATTATCGAACACAAGCACTCGAAGGTGGAGTATTGGAAATAGGTCGTATCGGCGATAAATTGATTAATGGTTCGGATGCCGATGAAGTACTGGTCTCTGTTCATGGAGAGCGGATTCCTCTTCTGAAGGAGGATGTACACAGCGCGTTTTATCAGTTGCCGGGCGATGCAAAGAGCGGAAACACGGTGGAAGTGTTGATGTTGTTTGAAAGCAAGGGGCTGCATCATCATACCAAGCGAATAGTAGAAGATTATTGGGGTATCGGTATCGACTACGCCCGATGCGCAGGAAAAGACCTCAAACTGGAATATGCTTATACAGAGAAAGCGAAAGGCATTGAACTTTCCGAAGGAAAGGAAGCAACCTTGACCGAACGGACGGAGGCTTCTCTTCTGACATGGCATACTTATTCATTTGTCTTGCCTCGACAGCCGGAAGGCATTTGGTTTCCCTATCACCTGCGGCTGGAGCACAGTGGTAACGGATTTATCTATCTGAACGGGCACTGTATCGGGCGTTGCTGGCAAAAAGGTCCCCAGTATGAATACTATCTGCCGGAGTGTTGGTTGAACTTTGGAGGTGAGAATCATTTGGCTGTCAGCTTGCGGCCTACAGCCGATGGGGCGGAGATATGGAAGGCAGAAATTGTACCGGTTACTCGGGTGGCGGAGAAAAGGAAGTCGGACTTTCAAGCTATAGAGCAGCAAACCGGACAATGGGGAGATCAGGGAGACGGTACTTATCGCAATCCGGTGATTGCGGCTGATTATTGCGACCCGGATCCATTACGGGTAGGAGAAGATTATTATTTAGTATCTTCCACTTTCGAGAGTTTTCCCGGTGTCAGCATCCTGCATTCCAAAGATTTGGTGAACTGGACTACCATTGGGGCGGCGTTGACTGATTTGGCCGTGGTGGATTCTGCCTATACAGCAAAGAGGATGGAACGTTACAACGGCGGTGTCTATGCGCCTACCATCAGTTATCACGACGGGAAGTATTACATCTATGTGAATCTTTATACCGATGGTTTCTATGTGGCAACGGCAGATAATCCGAAAGGCCCTTGGAAAAGCGGTTTTGTAAAAGATAAGCAGGGACGGCCTTTGAGGGTGACACGGTGGTCAGACCCTTGCCCTTTTTGGGATGAGGACGGCAAGGCTTATTTGGTGGCCAGCCATCCCGGCAGGGAATATTGGTACAGCTATCTTTTCCAGATGTCCGAAGACGGCACCACTTTGTTGGATGCCGATTCGGCACACATGGACAGGAAGAACTTCCTGTATCAATATCCCGATGGTGGAACGGTGATTTCACCGTATCACTCCAGTGAGGGGAACCGTATATTCAAGCGGAACGGTTACTACTATTTGCAGCATATCGAATTTACCCATCAGGGGCAGGGCGAGGGTACTTACATCTTCCGCTCGCGCCATCTGTATGGCACCTTGCCCGACGGAACGCCCGGACGGCCCGGCAAGCCGGGAAAATACGAGGTCTTTGCGGTGGAGAAGGTGACGAGCCGCGACAGCCTGCGTGTCCCCGGCCAGGGCGGATATGTGGATACGCCCGATGGAAGATGGTTCTGGATGGGGCAGTTCACACGTGACTATGCTTGCGGGCGTCCCCCTCACTTGCTGCCGGTGACGTGGGTGGACGATTGGCCCGTGATAGGGGTCGATATAAAGGATAAGGAAGGGCAGATGGCGTGGCGGTTGCCTAAACCGATTCAAGGTTATGCGCCGGTGCTGCCGCAGGGAAGCGATGACTTCGGCAAACCGACGTTGCATCCGCAATGGATGTGGAACCATGTCCCCGATTCGAGCAAGTGGTCTTTGACTGAGCGTCCCGGTTATCTGAGGCTCTATGCCTCTCCTACAAACGGGAAAGGTTTCTTCAAGGCACCCAATACCCTCAGCCAGCGATATATGCGCAGCGATTCTGCCGTAGTCACGATAAGGCTGGAAATAGCAGGTATGCGAAACGGTCAGAAAGCCGGACTGGCACACTTCAACGGCGGCAAGAATTATGCCTTCCTGGCGGTGGCGAAGCAGGACGATGCCTTTCGGATGGAGTTTGAAACGGACGGGCGGAACACTGCCGGCATCGCCTTGCCGCCCGGTCAGTCCGACCTTTTCTTGCGCACAAGCATGGGTGTTGCCGACAAGGCTGTTTTTGAGTACAGTTTCGATGGCATCACTTATCACGAATGGGGCGGTCCCTATCCGATGAAGGCCGCCAATTTCAGAGGGGACATGATGGGCGTGTTTACTTATAACGACAGTGGCCGGGGCGGTCGGGTCGATGTGGATTGGTTCCACTACCGGGTGAGCAACCGTTGAGGCTTAAATCATGTTAATCTCCCGGGGGCGTTTGAGACGTGGGGTGGAGGAAACCGTATTCACATACATACAGAGTTGTTTGAGGTGACTCCCGAACAACTCCTTTTGACTCCTGAATATCAACTTATATGAACAAAAAAATAATAGCGTTATGATGAAAAAGTATTTCCTGATAGCAGGATTGTTCTTGTCCGTTTGCGGGCAAAACGGGATGGCACAGCAGATTGATGCCAGAGGAAAAGGAGAAGCCTTCACCCACTATTGGAGCGAGGGCACTTGTGCGGGACGCGCCAACGAGGGATTGCGCACCGGTTGGGTGGAGCAGTTGCGGTTGGTGAAGGAGCATTGCGGCTTCAAGTACCTGCGTATGCACGGGCTGTTTGACGATGATATGTTCGTCTATTTTGAGAAGCCGGACGGGCGGGCGGTATATAACTGGCAATACATCGACGAGGTGTACGACCGTATGCTCGCCATCGGCGTGAAGCCGTTTGTGGAACTTTCGTTCTTCCCCAAAGGAATCGCCGCCGACGACAGCAAGATGCAGATGTGGTACCAGAACCGCGTGAGCTTTGATGAAAGCCGCTTGGGGAAATGGCATGACCTGGTGAAGAACTTCACGCAGCACGTGGTGGACCGCTATGGCATCGAAGAGGTGCTGACCTGGTATTTCGAGGTGTGGAACGAACCCAATCTGAACACGAATCCCAAAGCCGGATTCTTCGACGGCACCAAGAGCGACTACTTCAAGCTCTACAAGGCTTCGGCACAAGCCGTGAAGTCGGTCGACGCGCGCTTGAAGGTAGGCGGCCCCGCCACCAGCAACTTCATTGCCGACACCCGTTTCGACGGCGAGGTCTATGACCAGTCCAAATCTCGTTTCTATTCACAGGACAAAATCAACAAGCAGCAGTGGAAAGGCTCATGGATAGAGGATTTCATCCGCTATTGCGAAAAGGAGAATCTGCCCCTCGACTTCATCGCCACCCACCCGTATCCTACGGATTATGCGCTCGACCCTGAATCGGGCCGCAGCAAGGATGCCGTGCGCTATGTCTATTCGTTGAGGGATGATATCAACTGGATTCGTAAGCAGCTTGCCGCCAGCAAATACCCGAATGCCGAAATACACCTGACGGAGTGGAGCACTAGCCCCAACAGCCGCGACGTAATGCACGACATTCTGCCTCCGGCCGCTTATATCTTGAAGGCAAACCTAGATTGCATCGGACTGACCAACTCGCTCATGTATTGGACCTTTACGGATATTTTCGAGGAAAAGGGCGGAGGCGAGAGCATTTTCCACGGAGGTTTCGGCATGATTAACTTCCAGGGATTGGTGAAGCCGTCGTTCCATGCCTATAGAATGTTGCATCAGTTGGGTGATGAGAAGCTCTATTATACCGACCCCGTGTTCGTGAGCCGTTCATCTGAAACGGGAAAGATTGCCGCCCTCGCGTTCAACTATCCGAAAGAGTATGAGATAGCGGTTCCTTCCGCCAAAAACTTCAAGAACTATATGGAGGCATCTTCCAAAAAACTGAACCTGACGTTGGAAGGTTTGAAGCCGGGTGCTACCTTTGTCGTGGAAACTTTGGATAAGGAGAACGGAAACGTGTATGACGATTATGTGGAGATAGGCGCACCCCATTCGCCCACGAGGGAGGACATCGCCTATTTGAAACAGAAAGCTTGGGAAACGAAAAAAGAGACCTTGCGGGCGGACGAAAACGGGACATTGACACTGAATCGTGAGCTGGCACCGTGGACGTGCGTGCTGATAAAAGAATTATAAGAATTATCTTTGCATATCCTTAGCCGGGCTGATGGAATATGCCTGAAATAGAAAAACAATTTGAAGGATTGAAATTATGAAAAAGAAAACATGGATTATCCTATTGCTCCAATGGCTGGCAGTGTCATTGTGGGCTACCGTGCATCCCTCTATTTATGTCTCCGATGCGGACAGACCGCTCGTGAAGGAGAAAATTGAGCATTGCGCTTGGGCAAGGGAGGCCTACCAACGCTTAAAGGACCGAGTAGATCCTTATGTGGAACGCCACCGGACAGACCCGCAATGGATTGTCTCACGCATTGCCATGTATTGGAAAGAGGGCGAACGCTACACGCAATGCTACCTCAAGAATGAAACGTGGGAGCGCGGTGAAGGCAATGCCCCCGTGCCTACCGTGCGTATGCCAGGAATGCGTACTTGGAACAAGTTCTACAACGTTCCGTTGGAAGAACGCACCCCCTACAACGAGACCGGAGACATGTGGGGAATCAGCCGGATAGACCCCTCAGCACCCAAAGTCTTGGTACCTTACAAGGAATCCGGCCACATGATACGCTCCAACAATGTGGAGATTCTGACGTTAGCGGAAGAGGCATCGTTCCTCTATTGGCTGATGGAAGAGGAGAAATACGCCGCCTTCGCCACGGATATTTTCAACACTTGGCTGGTAGGCACCTATTACATGAATCCCATTCTGGACCCCGGCCAGTCTTCCAAAGGAAAAGGAGGCTACGAGCCGGGAGGCATCTTGGGCTATTACGACTACGAGCAGATACACGATGATCTGGCACTCCATGCCGCCGCCATCTACGATTTCACCTACGATTATCTGCTCCGGCATCCCCATCCGCACCTACAGACCATGGGAAAAGCACTGTCGGAAGTGGCGGGCACGGTCTTCAAACGCTTCATCGACATCGGCTTCATCCGCGGCGGGAAGACCGGGAACTGGAACGTGAACGGTTGGAACATGATGTTGCGCCCCATACTTGCCCTGGAGGAAAACGAAGCCTATCCCGACGGGAAGGGACGTTCGTACTATCTACACTACCTTACAACGGAATCCACGCCCTACCATGACGCCATTCCCGACATCCTGAAGACATATGACCCCGTGACCGGCCTGTGGCCCGAATCGCCGGGCTACTCCTTTGGCACCATCACCATGTTGCTGGAGTTCTCCACGCTGCTGAAAAGGTGCGGCATAGACATCCTTGCCGACAATTCGATTATGCAGAAAGCTGCCCTTGCCGTCTTCCCGTGGATGGACGAGCGTGCCAATATGATTGTCTTTGGCGATAGCCGGGGCGGAGCCGCCAACTTCGGGACATTCGAGCATCTGCTTGCCTACTATGGGCAGACGGGTGACACAAAGAACAGCGCACGCGTGGCGACGGCTCTGGAAACCGGCATCAAAAACGGTGCATACAAGCGCGAGGATGCCGATTGGACGGGGCTTTGCACCTATGTGGCTCGCCTGCCGGAGGTGGACGGAGGAAACGGACAGGAACGTATGTCCTATTCTTCCCACCATCGGCTGGTCACGATGAAGAGCGAAAAGGACAAGGAGAACCTGATGGCCGTGCTGTATGGCGGTCGCGACGGCTACCACTTGACACCTAACGGATTGGCCTTGCAACTGTACGGTTTCGGCTATGCGCTGGCACCGGATGCTTCCGGCTATGAATCCTACTGGAGCAAGGACAAACAATACCACCAATCTGCTACGGGAAGTAATACTATCCTGCCTGGATATGCCGAAGGGGATATCGTGATTCGGGCGATGGAGCCGTCTGTCGAAGCCGGAAGTTTTGTGAACACGCAGGCACTGAACCCACATATCAACCTCTGCGACATGGAGGCGGGAGAGAAAAGGCGCGTAGTCACACTGGTGAAAACGGCTCCGGACAAAGGGTATTATGTTGATATATTCCGTTCCAACCAGCCGGAGAACGATTATCTGTTTCACAACGTCGGCACATCGCTGGGCTTGAAAGATGTTGCCGGAAATCCGCTTCCTTTGACGGAAACTGGGCAGCTGGGCAAGACGTATGGCGAAGGCTATCATTGGTTCAAGAAGTTGCGGAAGGTTACTTACTCCGACGATTTCAGGGCCATTTGGAATATTACTTCCGGTGAGCAACCCTTATCCATGCAGATGTGGATGACAGGGGCGCAAGGCCGTGAACTGTATGCCATGGAAACTCCTTATACCACCTTGCAGCGGGGATTGACACCTGAGAATGTCAGCATGGCTCCCTCCGTGACTCCCGCTTTGCTGGTCCGCCAGCAGGGGAATAACGCATGGAGCTCGCTTTTCATGGCTGTCTTCGAGCCGGTAAAAGGCAACGCTTCGGTCACCGGAGTGAAAAAACTGAAAGCGGACGAATTGGTAGCTGCGCTCTGTGTGGAGTCGGCTGGCGGGCGCAAGGATTATGTTTTTAGCGCCACCTCTTCGGACGTCGCCTTCTCATCCGGCAAGCGGCAGGCTTTCCAAGGAACATTCGGGCTTGTCACGGAATCACCGGAAGGAGTGGAGCAGCTTTACATGGTGGACGGTACGAAAATAGCGCATGGGAAATGTGCTATCGAAGCCGTGTCTCCCGTCTCCGCTTCCGTTTATCAGACAAAGGATGGCTGGTTCTATTCTTCGACCGGAAAAGCAACCGTCAAATTAGGCAAGAAAACATATCAGGTGGAAGCCGGGTATCATCAGCCTTTGAATTAAAACAATAATAACCAAATGAAAAGCAATAGAACCCTTATCTCACTCATCGTCATGACGATGTGTTCATTGGCCTCGTTTGCCGATGACTTGAAACTTTGGTACCGCCAGCCAGCTAACGAGTGGACAGAAGCGTTACCGCTCGGAAACTCTCGTTTGGGAGTGATGCTATTCGGCGGCACCGTCGATGAAGAGTTGCAGTTGAACGAAGAGACTGTCTGGGGAGGAGCCCCCCATCGCAATGATAGTCCGAACGCTTTACAGGCTTTGCCGCAAATCCGGCAACTAGTCTTTGAGGGCCGTTATCGGGAAGCGCAGAATTTAGTTTCCCGCAATTTCGAAACTCCCCGCAACGGAATGCCTTATCAGACCATTGGCAGCCTGATGTTGCACTTTCCGGGGCATGAAACTGCGGCAGATTATTACCGCGATTTGGATATTGAGAACGCCGTGGCTACCGTCCGTTACAAAGTGGGCGAGGTGACCTATACCCGCGAAGTGTTTTCTTCCTTTACGGATGATGTAGTCATCGTCCGGCTGACAGCCGACAGGCCGAAGAACCTTTCGTTCACCGCCTCCTTCCGGTCGCCCTTGGACAATGAAGTGAAGAGTTGGAACAAGAGACTGGTGCTGACGGCTAAGGGAAAAGAGCACGAAGGCGTTTCAGGTGCCATCCGCTTGGAAACACAGGTGGAAGCAAGGAATGAAGGAGGACGTGTAGCCGTGCAGGGAGAATCCCTTCAGGTGGAAAATGCAGATGCTGTTACCCTATACATCTCTTCAGCAACAAATTTCGTCAACTATAAGGATGTAAGCGGAAACGCCCACAAACGGGCTACGGCCCATTTGGATGCGGCACGCAAAAAGGCATATAGGCAAGCCAAAGAAGCGCACATAGCCTTTTATCGGAAGCAGTTCGACCGAGTGAAACTGAATCTGGGCACTTCGGGTTTGGAAGACCAGGAAACCCATGTACGCATCAAGTGCTTCACCGAAGGAAAGGATGCCTCCCTCGCCACCTTGCTCTTCCAGTATGGTCGTTATCTGCTTATCTCCTCCTCGCAACCTGGCGGACAACCAGCCAATTTGCAAGGCATCTGGAACAAAGATCTTCTGGCTCCGTGGGACGGCAAATACACAGTCAACATCAACCTGCAAATGAATTACTGGCCTGCCGAAGTCACGAACCTGAGCGAATGCCATGAGCCCTTGATGAAAATGCTGGAGGAACTGTCGGAGAGCGGCAAGGAGACCGCCCGCACCATGTACGGATGTCGCGGCTGGGTGCTGCATCACAATACGGACCTCTGGCGTTGCACGGGCATGGTGGATAAGGCATTCTGGGGAATGTGGCCCAACGGTGGTGCTTGGCTTTGCCAGCACCTGTGGCAGCACTACCTCTACACTGGTGACAAGGAGTTCTTGGAGAGGGCTTTCCCTGTGATGAAAGGTGCCGCCGATTTCTTCCTCGACTTCTTGGTGGAGCATCCCAAGTATGGTTGGATGGTGACTTGTCCTTCCAATTCTCCGGAGCACGGTCCTGAAGGCGATGAAAAGAAAAATGCTCCTTCCACTATTGCCGGTTGTACGATGGACAACCAGATTGTTTTTGAACTATTCTCCAACACGTTGGCAGCTTGCCGGATGCTGGAAGAAAGAAAACAGTATGCGGACACTCTGCAACGTATGATAGGACGTTTGGCACCCATGCAGATAGGCCGATATAATCAGTTGCAGGAGTGGTTGGAAGATGTGGACAACCCGGAAGACAAGCACCGCCACATTTCGCATGCCTTCGGGCTGTACCCCAGTAATCAGATTTCGCCTTATAGGCATCCATTGCTTTTCCAAGCTGCGAAAAACACCTTGTTGCAGCGTGGCGATGAAGCCACAGGCTGGTCGATAGGCTGGAAGATAAACCTTTGGGCACGTCTGCTGGATGGGAACCATGCTTATCGCATTATCGAAAACCTGTTCAAAGGCAGGCTCTATCCCAATCTGTTCGATGCGCACCCGCCTTTCCAGATAGACGGAAACTTCGGATATACGGCAGGAGTTGCCGAGATGCTGGTGCAGAGCCACGACGGTGCCGTACATTTGTTGCCCGCATTGCCGGATGCTTGGTCCAAAGGTTCGGTGGAAGGCTTGATGGCACGTGGTGGTTTTGTGGTTGATATGGATTGGGACTCCGGGCAGTTGTTGAAGGCTAAGATATGTTCCCGTTTAGGTGGAATCCTGCGGATACGCTCCTATGTTCCGCTGAAAGGAGAGGAACTGAAACCTGCCACAGGCAAGAATGAAAATATCTTTTATCAGTCAGCAGACATCAAAGAACCGTTGGTCTCTTCGGAAATTCATGTAGCATACCCCATTCTTAATAAAGTATATGAATATGATTTGATGACGGAACCGGGGAAAATGTATGAAGTCGAAAGAGGGATTACTTTGGAGTATATATAGTTTGGGCAATATATTAATAATGGATTTTATTAGAGTGACATGAAATTTTCTCTTTCCATACTCCAGTTGAAGATAGCTGGTGGATACATTCTGCTACTGGCATTGCTCTGCGCTGTGGCTTTTCTTGTCCGGATGGAGCATGGAAAGATGGAGGAACTGGATTCCAGGGAACATTCGGCCAATATGAGAAGGAAGGCCGTCAGTCGGACATTCGAGAAATTGCTGGAATTCTCCTTCCATGACCACTTCCTGCTGATACCGGACAGTGCGGGTATCCACGAATGCAGGAACAGTTGTGCGGCGGCTCTGGACGCCTTGAACGGACTGAAACCTTATTATGCGGCAGAATTGCATTTTGCCATGGACACCATATCCATGCTCCTGCTGGAAAAGGAACGGCTGCTGCATGAGGTGACGAACATCCTTTCCAGTTTCCCCCGTGCGGACAGCCTTCTTCTGAGAAAGGCTCCCGGAATCGTGCGGCAGCTACGGGATGCCGGGCAGCCGGACACACCGCCGGCAAAGAAAGGTCAGGGCCTCCTTAATATCTTTTCAGGAAGCAAAAACAAGAAGTCCGCTTATGCCAGCCGGAAGGAGAATGAGATGCGGAGTATGAAAAGACAATCCTCCGTGAACGGACAGTTCGTACGGCTGCAAAGGGATATATATAACCAGTATGCGGACTACCGGAAGAGGCTGGATGCCTGCTCTGACAGCCTGCGGTGCCGTAACCGGGAACTGAATGCGCGTATCAATGGCCTGATACATGATTTCGAACGGGCGACTGACGCGCAATATACGGAGGACATGGAAGAGACGGCGGCATTGAGAAGGCAGTCGTTCCGTATCATCCTCTCCATAGCCGTCACCGCCGTTCTTCTGATAGTGGCACTTTATCTTTTCATACATACCGATATCAGGAAACGGCAGAAGTACCGGGTGACACTAGAGGCCGCCTGCTCCCGTAACGAGGAGCTGCTGGTGTCCCGCCGTAACCTGATGCTGTCGGTGAGCCATGACCTGCGGGCGCCTCTCGGTACGGTCTGCGAGTTTGCGGAACTGATGCAGCATGAGAAGGATACCGGGCTGGTAAGGGAGTTCGCCGCGAATATCCTGCACGCCTCCCGTCATGTCATCGGACTGGCCAACAACCTGCTGCACTACTACAGACTGGAAGAGGGTAAGGAACAGCCGGAGAATACGATATTCCATCTGGGGCAGACTGTCGGGAATGCCGTGCGTGCCTATCTTCCTTCCGCAGGAAAGAAGGGACTCGGACTGACCACGGAAATAAAATCGTGTGATGTGCTTGTCAGGGGTGATTCCGGACGGCTTGTCCGGATTCTCGACAACCTGCTGTCAAACGCGGTCAAGTTCACGTGTACCGGTTATATCCATGTGGGGGCCTTGTATGGAAACGGCAGGCTGTCATTATTCGTGAGAGACACGGGCATGGGCATTGACAAGGAGCGGCAGCAAATGATATTCTCCGACTTTGAACAGGCCTGTGGTTCTGCTACGGACGGTGGCTTCGGACTGGGGCTGGCCGTCACCTCAAGGCTGGTCTCCCTGCTCGGGGGAGACATTGGTGTAAAGAGTACGCCGGGGCGTGGAAGCACCTTCGAGGTCCGGCTTCCCCTTGATGAGGCTGACATGCAGGATATACGGCATGAAACTTCCGGCAATGACATTCTGCCCGATATCAGGGTATTGTACATTGATGACGACCGGATGCAGCTGGATGCCGTCAGAAGGATGTATCTCCGTTGCGGTATCGAGTGTGATTGCTGCACGGACATCGACGGGATGGTCGCGGCATTGCGGAGAAACCGGTATGACCTTGTCCTGACCGACATGAGGATGTCCGATACGGACGGTTATGGTGTCCTGGCATTGCTCCGCAACAGCAACATCGGCCAGTCCGGAACGCTCCCCGTACTGGCCGTGACCGCCCGTGTCGACAGCGATGCCGCCCGTTTCAGGGAGGCCGGTTTTGCCGGATGCCTGCACAAACCCTTCTCCGGGGACGAACTGATGGCGGCCACACGGGGTGTGGAACGTCCTGACTTTACATCCGTCATGGAGGGCGAGGAACACGCGGACGAGCTGCTGGATATTTTCATCGAGGACACGGAGGCCGGACTTGCCGGCATACGCGATGCGGTCAGTTCGGGCGATTATAAAAAACTCGGAAATATCATACACAAGGCCGTCCCCGTATGGGAGACGATACGGATAGACGTCCCCCTGCAGGAGCTGGCATACATGGGCTCGCTGCCGTCCGAAAAATGGGCTGACATTCCGGAAGGGCGGATCGGGAGGCTGGTCAGGGCCTTGGAGGAGGCTGTAAGAAAGGCCGTAACATTAAAGGAGAAAATGAATGGAGACAATACTCATAGTGGAGGATGACCGTACATACGCACGTACCACCGCCAACTGGCTGGTTCGAAACGGTATGGACGCCCGTTACGTGCTTTCGGCGGACGCCGCAAAGGAGTTCCTGGGCAATAACGGGGTGGGCCTGGTCCTTTCGGATTTCCGTCTCGGTGACTGTAACGGTGTGGAGTTGCTTGAATGGATGAGGGCGCACGGCTACCGTATGCCCTTTCTTGTCATGACTGGTTACGGGGATATACCCGGTGCCGTGGAAGCCGTGAAGAAAGGGGCTGACAATTATCTGCCCAAGCCCGTGCAGACGGAAGAGGTGCTCGGTGTCATCTGCGGACTACTGGGAGACGGGATGAAAAGGACGGCTGAAGAGAATTTTTATGTATGTAAAAGTCCGCCGGCTGTGAGACTTCAGGAGATGGTGCGTCTGGTAGCTCCTGCGGACAGCCTGTCCGTACTGATACGTGGCGCTTCGGGTACGGGCAAGGAATGGGTGGCACGGCAGATACACGCTTTCAGCAAGCGGTCCTCCGCCCCTTTTGTGGCGGTGGACTGCGGGGCTCTGCCGCGGGAGCTGGCCGCATCGGAACTGTTCGGGCACAAGAAAGGAACTTTTACCGGAGCGGTGGAGGACCGGAACGGCGTGTTCGCCGCCGCCAATCACGGGACATTGTTTCTGGATGAGATCGGCAACTTGAACCTGGAAACGCAGGTACTGCTGCTGCGTGCCCTGCAGGAGAAACGCTACAGGCCCCTCGGTGGAGCTGAGGAGGTGCGTACGGACATACGGCTGCTGGCTGCAACTAATGAGGATCTGGAACTGGCAATAAGCGGGGGACGGTTCAGGGAGGACCTCTTCCACCGGCTGAACGAGTTCCCGCTCCATGTCCCTTTGCTGAAAGACTGTCGGGAGGATATTATTCCACTGGCCGGATTCTTCCTTCCTCATGCGAACAAGGAACTGGGAAAGGGGATAAAGGGTTTCGACCGGGATGTGAGGGAGGCTTTCATGTCCTATCCGTGGCCGGGCAATATCCGTGAGCTGAAGAATGTGGTGAACCGTGCATGTGTGCTGGCGCAGGGTGACCGGATCGTCCTCAAGGACATCAGCCTTCCGGTGTATGTGCCCCCTTCGGATGACTACAGACTGGATATGGAGCGGACTGAGCTGGAAGCCATAGTGAAAGCGCTGGAAACTACGGGGAATGACCGGAAGGCGGCCGCACGGCTGCTGGGCATATCCCGGAGCACCCTTTATCTGAAATTGAAAAGGTACGGTCTGATTTGAATCTGTCCACATTTCTGGACACACTTTGTCCGACGGGGGATAACGGACACGGACACACGACGGGATAATAAAACTATAACATTCACATTTTTAACAGATTGGATCACTCTTTCTGTTATGGCATATCTCTTGCCTCTCATGGTTATGATAACGGATAAAGAAACATAAACAGTTTTAATTTAAAATATCAATACCATGAGAACATTGACAAATACACCGCTGTTCGGCATGTTCGCCTCCTATATGGAAGGTCCGGGACTTGTGCCGGAAAACCTTCCTGCCGCCTATGATGATTTTGCAGACCTGCTTGCCGGCCTGCCGCAGGACGGGGACAGGATAAGGCAGTTGAGGCGGTTGAACTATGCGAGGCTGGAACTTTCTTTCATGCGGCAAGCTTGTAGTGCCATGAGTGAGGGGCGGCATATACTTTATGACGTGTTCATCAACAAGACACTTTCCCTGCTGGATGCGGAGATAGAGATGATGAAAGAGTGTCTGCGCCACCACGCGGATGATGTCGGTATGGGAATGGAGCTCCGCCCGCAGGGCTGCAAGCGGAAATCCTCATTGCGCTGGAACGGTACGGACAATGACCTGATAGAACTCGTGGCCGCATTGATGGCAGCCGGAGCGGTGGATTGTGCGGAAGGAAAGAAACTGACCATTGTGGATGTCATCAGGGTATTCGAGGATGCCTTCAATATCAAGATAAACGCCTTGTATACCAAACGTGGCAAAGTGTTTGACCGCTGTACGGATTCCACGCCCTTCATCGACTCCCTGCGTAAAAGCTATATCAGGATGCTGGACGAGCGGCTTGCGTAAGGATTGTCCGCCAACAGCCGCCAACAGGCGACTTGCATGTATGTATTGTTGCGTACTGACGGCCGGAATGTTTTCTTTGCAGTCAAAAACTTCAGTAAACAAATCAGATTATGGGACTATTGGATGACTGGACAAACCGTTGGCTGGCCCGCCTGTCGGGCAAGGCGGCCGAACCGGGCAGCGTGTTCGTCACGCTGGACGAGAATAACATTCCGGTGGATGTGCGCACGGGTGACGTCACACCGAAAGCGTATGAGTACTATATAGGAAAGATGGTGAAGGAGTTCGACAAACGGGGCTACCTGCCCGGATGAACGATTCTGAAAGCGGATTTTATGGATAAAGGGAAAATCCCTTCCCGGCGGGGAGATTTGGCGGACTGGTATTTCCACAAGCTGGTTCCGGCTATTCATAAACATAAAGTGGCAGGTAAACAGATTCAGCTGCGGGAGGCGGCTTATACACTGAAAGCAGGATTGAGGCTGTTCAGCCGCCGGACATCGTCCGCGTCATTACAAAAAGACAGGCGATACCGGGAGTTTATACGTCATAACGAAGCGGAAGGCTGGAATAGGGAAAAACTGCCTGACGAGAATCAGCGGGTATATGCCGTGGCGACTGATGAGGGCGTGCTGTTCTTCTCGGACAGTGAAAAAGGAATGAAAGCACGTAACAGTTATCTGCAACATCTGGCGGACGGATTTTTCAATATGACCAAAGGGGTGGAGACATTGAAACTGTATGAGATGGAGACACCTTCCCGGCAGGTGGTGGAACTGGCAGACAACTGCATCGACAAACTGGCGAAAAGCGATTTGCGCAGTTGCGTATCGGCACTGCGCAAATCGGAGTTCAGTTTCACTTCTGAGAAACTGGCGGGAAAAGAAATGCTGGAAGGTGCTGTCTGTACGGACAAATACGATTTAAGACCGGATTATAACAACTTTGACCGGTTGACCAAGGACTTCAATCTGGGCATTTCTCCACGCAATTATGATGTTGCCTCTCTGCTTTATATTTCGGAAAACGGGTATGCCGGTCATGTAGCGGCGGATTATTTTCATCCGTTCAGTTACGAATATGAATTCAGGGATTTGGCTGAAAAGCTGGGTGACAGCATCAAGGCACGGCAATCGGCACCGATGTCGTCACATGATTTCGGCTATGCGGCCTTGCAGATGGAAGCGAAAGCAATGGCAAGAGATATTTTGCAATCGGAGTTTCATATAACGGATGGGGAATTCAAGTTGAGCGGAAGTATCAACCGGATGGAAAAAACGGAAAGAATACCCCCCACCTTCTATCAACATTCTCAAGAACAAAAGAGGGGTAAATCTTCCGGGGCAGACCATATACGAGAAATTCCGACATTGACACTGAATAACAGTCAGCGGCAAGCGAAGCATGTTGCTTCCATTACTCCCAATAAAAAGGAAAAGAAACAACTAATCATATAGGATTTATGGAAGAAAAGAAAATACAAGCGGGGGAAAGCGGCAGCCTGTATATGACGCTGGATGCTTTTTACCACCCCGTTTATTTAAGTATGCGGGGACAGGGAGAAGAAGGATTCTCCCGGTATATCAGCAATAACGTACGGTTTCATGCCGCGGGCAGGGAGTTTATACCCGACCACTGAATGTTCTGTTTCGATTTCAGAGACAAAAGTCTGATTCCCCCCATACTCGGAACGGATAATGCGGATTATCTGGAACGACTCATGCCGGTATTGGAACGGGAAAGGATTCATCCTTCGGGTGTGGTAAGACTGAGGGATGCGGCATTCTGTGAGGAAAGGGGCATCGTGCAACTGTCATCATCGGCGGAACATACGGCCTTATTGGAAAATGATGACTACAAGCGGTTGGGGCACCGTTTCGGAATGGACGGGGATGTGATAAAGAACGGACTGGCCGTTTTTCCTACTTGTACGGCAGTGGAATACGGACAGAAGGTGTTGCTGCTGGGAAAAACGGACAAAGGGGACAAGGCATTGGAAGAGTTTCTGAACGGTTTGACCGGACACTTTTTCGACGGAAAACGAAAGCCGGAGGAATTGAGATTCCATGAGGTGGCACCGTTGGATGCAGAATTTCGGGCGGAAATCGGGGATTGCAAGACTGTTTCACCGGATATACTCCGATACGGAATTTGTACGAAGCGTTGTGACATGGCTCCCACACTGAGAAACTTCAACCGGCTGAGAAACCTGCAACTGATGCGTGAGCCTCTCTCAAAGGAGCAGCAGCGGATTGTCTCGCTGCTGGTTACACGACCGGATAATACACGTTTCCCTGAGGCGGAAGTGAAGACGAGGATACCGTTTAAAAAGAAAGGACAGAGTATAAATATTTAAAGTATTGATATATGGAGAATGAACAGAATGGAACGCCAGGATGCGGCAGTGTATATATAACGGTGGACAGCTCCTTCAATCCCGTGCATATCAGCATGAAAGGTACGGGTGAGGAAGGCTATCAGGAGTTCATGCAGGAGGATGTGGAAAAAGCATTGGGAAGCGGGGAAATACCGGTTATGGGCCTGATGTATTATAATGTGCCCGATATGAGTATCGTACCTCCCTTGCGGGAGGGGAACAATGAGGATTATCTGAAAAGGCTGGAAAAGGTGATGGACGCGCATGGAATCATGTTGCAGAGATACCAGCGTCTGTTGGAAGTGGTGTATTGTCTGTGAAATGAAATAGACCCGTTCTCAAAGGATGAGACTTATACCCGCCGGCTTACGCCGGAAATGTGGGAGGCAATAAAGTCATCCCCCGTAGCGGTGGCGGACATGCTGGACGATTTGAAGCACGGGAACAAGTTTTATACGGGTGTTGAGACGGACAAGGGGGTATTGGTCTTCGGCCGGAACTATGAAGGGAACCACCAATACGGGGCCTTTATGGAAGCGAATATCGAGAGGCGTTTCTTTGAGCCGGATTTTGAAGGCAGGCTGCTGACAGTATATGAACTTCGGGGATGGCCTTCGCTGATGGTGGGGAAAATAAACCGCTGTTATGATGATTACGATAACCTGTTGCCATTGGAGAAGATTCCGTCAGATACCTTCCTTGATAAATCGGCTCTTAAAAGCATTACGAACAAAGAGGTGTATGACCTTTCACCCACATGGGAGAATTACGCTCGGCTGACGGATAGTGAGAAGGGGCTTGGTTTAGCCCGAAGCATGGACAATTATGACCGGATGACATTGCTGTATATCATGGACAAGGGTTATCCAATGGATGGGCTGACAGATGAGTATCCGGACAATTTCAGTTTTCATGAGAATTTTGAAAAGATAGAAGGAGCACTGCTGGGCCGGAACAGATGGAACATTTATGACGAAATGCAGGAGAAGGCGAGAAAACTGGCCGGAAAGCTGTTGCGTGAGCATTTCCCCAATACACGGCAGAAAATGGAGACTAAGGAAAAAGAAGTTTTACGGAACAGTAAAAGTATAAAGATGTAGAGGACAACGGAAGACAAGCAGGGGGGAAGGCGCATTGCCGGCGGATGCAAGTGGTGCGCCTTTCACTTCTATATTGGGTTTCTGAAAGCTTTTGGTTTGAGTAAATATGGAGAAAAGAAATTGGATGACAATACTTTCTGGTATGTTTTGGGGGACAATGTGCGCCAATGGGTGACTTTGATTCCGGAGGCTTTTCCGGATATGGAAATGTGCTTTACTTTGCTTCACAAATAGTAAAATTATAAATCAGATTTGTTATGGAATTAGTTGTAATTGAAAAAAATGCGTATTTGCGGTTAAAACAGCAGGTTGAAGATTTGTCCACACAGATTGAGGCTGTTAAAAAGAAATTTGGATCTGTTGAAAAGGAAAAATGAATGGATGCCCAAGAAGTCTGTCTGGTGCTGAATATCTCCAAGCGGAGTTTGCAAAGTTATAGGGAGTATGGCATTATTCCGTGTTCTTTCATAGGTGGAAAATATGTGTACAAGGAAAGTGATCTGGCTAGGATATTAACTCAAAAAAGCAAATAGGATATGGATGGGGTAATTACAAAACAGTCAGAAGAGTATATCAGGATGATGGAGATGCTCAAGAAATGCTCCAAGGAGATTTTTGCAATTCAGGATTTGCCTGTTCCTGTAGCCAATGAGGTCTATATGACTGGTGAACAAGTATGTGGCATGTTGCATATATCAAGCAGAACCTTGCAAAAGTTGCGTGATGAAAAGGGGATAGCTTATACTGCCATAGGTGGTAAGTTTCTTTATCCTCTTTCAAAATTGCAATTGTTATTGGAAGAAAATTATAGAAGTTATGTTCGTTAAATCAAGCGTTTGATTTGTATTTATGCCACTTTTTTACTACTTTTGCAAAAGTAAGAGTGTAACAGGAAGAAAGTTGCAGCATATACGCGGTGAATTATTCGGTGTCATAGGAGTAGAGGCTTTTGGTAAGATGCTGATAATGAGTAGGGGAGATGAAAGTTAATCGTTCCCTGTCTCTCCGCAATAAATGCTGAAAATCAGTGATTTACAAGAAAAACACCCAATTTTACACCCTAAAAAGTAAAATTGGGTGTTTTTGCTTTATTTAATACTTTGTTCTTTTATTACTTATTTGGCTTTGCACTGTCTTTGGTTGCTTAACTATTATTTATTGTATAATTTGAAAAGGGGATATTGTGTTGTTGGTGATATTGTTATACTAATATTTATTTGAATCATTTTCTTTCTTTAACTTTTTTAGAGTAGGGAATCTCCCGAATAATTCTGTCTTTTATAATAGTAATACATTCCTTTAGAGCTTGATTTTGTGTTATTCTGTTTGTATCTTGGTGCTAAACGCATTATTTTTATATTGGATAGGCATTTAGGTTATGAATTGAATATAACTTTGGGCTTTTAAAGTACATTTCATTTTGTCAATGAAATACTAATTAATGGGTATTTTACTGATAAAGAAATTTGTATGATTTTGCATAAATACATATCGCAAAGATGCAAAAACGATTTATTTTATTGTGTT
>ERZ772889.342-NODE-342-length-52188-cov-8.270136_pt1 | contig 52188 bp, 36 predicted proteins | sample MGYA00512127_ERZ772889 | MGnify/ENA primary metagenome ERZ772889 (study PRJEB29015, sample SAMEA2737689) | human gut metagenome | biome: human gut; feature: human-associated habitat; material: faeces | place: China | collected 2012 ...
ACTGGAACACTTCTGTTCAGAACCTGCTGAACTGGGCCGACAAAGGTGCCATGCAGCTCAATAAGCTGATACCTGCCCTCAAGAAGATTGCCCTTCAGGACGGTGCCAACGTGAATGTGGACGAGACATGGCTCCGCTATCACGCATACAATAAGAAACGAAAGACCTATATGTGGTGTCTGGTAAACAGAAAAGCGCGTATAGTCATCTTCTTCTACGAGGATACAACGGATGATGAAGGTGTACAGAAACATGGAGGCAGGAACAGAAATGTGTTGAAGGAGTTCCTTGGTGATGCAAAAATCAAATCACTGCAGAGTGACGGTTATAACGTATATATGTATCTTGACAACGAACTTATGGATATAGATCATCTCTGCTGTCTGGCTCATGCAAGGGCAAAGTTCAAGTATGCCTTCGACCAGGGAAGCCCGCAGGCAAGAATCTTCCTTGAGCAGATAGCAAAGCTATACGGCATGGAAGATACTTATCGCCGGGAAAAACTTACTGCAGACGAGATTTACCGCAGAAGGAACAGTAAGGAAACGACGGAAATCATCGATAGGATAAGGACAGAGCTTTATGATCTGCTTGCAAATCCGGATGAGAACCGAAGCGAACTTATGAGCAAGGCCCTTAACTATCTGAAGAACTTCTGGAATCAGATCTTCGCCTACAGAAATGACGGAGAATACTCAATAGACAATATGGCGGCGGAAAGAGCGATAAGACCAATCACTGTCCAACGAAAGAACAGTCTGTTCTTCGGAAGCGTGAAAGGAATACAGAACTCCGCAATCTATAATACCTTTATAGAAACCTGCAAACAGGTAGGTGTCTCCTTCAGGGATTACTTCTGCAGGCTGCTCAGAGAATTAAAAAAGGGAAGAACGGATTACGAAAACCTGCTTCCCATGACAATATGCAAATAATAATCGTTAAATTTGTGGATTCTTTTTTAGACGGGTGCCGACTGGCGCCCGTCTAAAAGGGGATACCCTAAAATTGGAAGTTTACAAATAATGCTTTACTTTGCAATGTCATATTATTTATAGAGGGAAAGAAAAACATCTACCCTATATAAATTTTGAAGGAATAAAGCCATACATAATAAAATAAGGAATTCAAATCCAATAAGAAAAGTATGAGATTTATACCTTCTAAAATGAACATGAATTCAACAAATCAACAATTAACACGTTTGAATTCAGTAAAAACTAAGTTAGTACTGGAAACCTTAATTTCTTAATAATTATAAATAAGGATCTATGTTTAAAAACTTTAAATCTGTCAGTATGCTGCTATTCCTAGGTGGTATATCAACCGGAATAGCCAGTGCGATACCCGTCAGTGGTGTATCAGGAATGAACATTGTTCAGCAAGGCAGTGTTTGTAAAGGTGTAGTAAAAGATGCCAATGGTGAAACGATCATTGGTGCCTCTGTAGTTGTAAAAGGTACCACTAACGGTACAATTACTGGACTAGACGGAGACTTTGAAATCCCGAATGTAGAAAAGGGAACCACTATCGTTATTTCATTCGTCGGCTATCAAACCCAGGAAATCGTCTGGAATGGTCAGCCTATCAACATCACATTGCAAGACGATACCAAACTTTTGGATGAAGTAGTTGTTGTAGGTTACGGTACGCAGAAGAAAGTCAATTTAACAGGAGCCGTTTCTATGGTAGATTCGGAAGTATTAGCTTCACGTCCTGTTTCCAACGTATCACAAGCTTTGCAAGGTCAGATCCCTGGTTTGAACATGTCTGTTAGCAGCAGTGGTGGTTCTTTGGATGCAACCATGAACTTTAACATTCGTGGTACCGGTACTTTGGGATCAGGCTCAAGTGCTTCTCCATTAGTTCTGATTGATGGTGTAGAAGGTGATATGAATACTTTGAACCCGAACGACATCGAAAACATTTCCGTATTGAAAGACGCATCTTCATCATCAATTTATGGTGCACGTGCAGCATTTGGTGTTATTTTAATTACTACCAAAAATGGTAAAGCTGGAAAAACTCACGTAAATTACTCTGGAAACGTTCGTTTTAACGACGGTATCGGTATTCCTAAAATGGCCAACTCATACGATTTTGCCACCATGTTCAATGCAGCCAACGTTAACGATGGTAAGGCACCTATCTTTAATGATGCCTATATGCAGAACATTAAAGACTACATGGATGGCAAACTGACTCAGTCAACTGTTGCCAACGGAAATGTATGGGCAAAATGGAATGAAGGTGCCTATGACAATGTTGACTGGTTCAATGAATTTTATAAAAGTTGGGTTCCCTCTCAGGAACATAACCTCAGCATCAGTGGCGGTAATGAAAAGACTCAATATGTTTTGAGTGGAAACTTCCTAGGTCAGAATGGTTTGTTACGCCATGGTGATGACTATATGAACCGATATACCTTAAATGGTAAAATCACCACTCAATTGGCAAATTGGGCTAAATTAACCTACACAACTCGCTGGACTCGTGAAGACTACGGACGTCCTTCCTATATGAGTGGACTATTCTTCCACAACGTTGCACGTAAATGGCCTATCCAGCCCGCATACGACCCGAATGGTTTCCCGATGAACGAAAGCGAAATCGAACAGATGGAAAACGGTGGTTTACAGACTAAGAATAAAGATTTCTATACCAATCAGCTGGCTGTTGTATTTGAACCGATCAAGGACTGGCATATCAATTTGGAAGGAACGATCCGTACACAATCCGATTTCGAACACTGGGATGTACTTCCTGTTTATTATTGGGATGTAAACGGTAATCAGCAGCCAATGGCCTGGGGTATGGGTGATGGAACTTACTCTCCGGGACAAAGCCGTGTCAATGAATATGGTTACAAAGAAAACTATTATGCAACCAATATCTACACCGACTATTCCAAAACATTCGATAGCGGACACTATTTCAAAGTATTGCTCGGATTCAATGCAGAAAAATATTCTACCCGCAGCATTACCGGTCAACGTGACGGCCTGATCTCACCGGAGGTTCCGACATTGAATACAGCTGTTGATGCCGACATTGCAAAAGGAGGATATGCACACAACGCCGTTGCCGGTTTCTTCGGCCGTATCAATTATACTTATAAAGATCGTTACATGGCTGAAATTAACGGTCGTTATGATGGATCTTCTCGTTTTGTCGGAGACAAGAGATGGGGCTTCTTCCCTTCTTTCTCTTTAGGATGGAACATTGCACGCGAAGCATTCTTTGAAAAATTCGGTGAAAAGAGTACAATCTCAACCTTAAAGCTGAGAGCTTCATGGGGACAGCTTGGTAATACCAATACAGACAGCTGGTATCCGTTCTATCAGTCAATGCCAGTAGGAACCAACTATTCATGGATTGTCAACGGTTCTCTGCCCAGCTACTCATCAAATCCGGGCCTGGTCAGTTCTTTAATGACATGGGAAACAATTCAGTCATGGGATTTAGGTCTTGACTTCGCTTTACTGAATAACCGTTTAACCGGTAGTGTAGGTTACTTTGTCCGCAAGACTTTGGATATGGTAGGACCAGCTCCTGAATTGTCTTCTTTACTGGGTACAACCGTTCCGAGAGTCAACAACTGTGATATGAAATCCTATGGTTTCGAACTTGAATTAGGATGGCGCGATCAGATTGGTGATTTCCAATATGGCGTATCATTCAATATGTCTGATGCACAGCAAAAAATTACCCGTTATCCGAACCCGTCAAATTCATTGAACACCTATTATGAAGGTCAGATGCTGAATGAAATTTGGGGTTATACAACCATCGGTATTGCACAAAGTGATGCAGAAATGCAAGAACACTTGTCTAAAGTAGACCAAAGTGCACTTGGAAGCGGATGGGGTGCCGGTGATATCATGTATGCAGACCTGAATGGTGACGGACGCGTTAATACAGGTTCTTATACAACAGATGACCCGGGTGACCTGCGCGTAATCGGTAACTCAACTCCGCGCTACAATTACGGCTTCACCCTGGATGGTTCCTGGAAAGGATTTGACTTGCGTCTGTTCTTCCAGGGCATCGGTAAACGTGACTTGTGGTTGCCGGGTACTTACTTCTGGGGAACTAACGGAGGTATGTGGCAATCCAATGTATTCGAAGAACACCTGGACTACTGGACTCCTGAGAACCCGGATGCATACTATGCACGCCCATCCTGGACAGGACGTAACCACCAAACTCAAACGGGTTACCTGCAGAATGGTGCCTATCTCCGTCTGAAGAACATCACTTTGGGTTATACATTGCCGAAAGCATGGACTCAGAAAGCCTCTATGGAAAATGTACGTATCTACATCTCCGGAGATAACCTGTTAACGTTTAGTCACGTAAGCAGTATATTCGATCCTGAAAATATCGGTTCACTATATAGCGATGCAGGTAAAACATACCCATTGCAACGCGTTATTTCTGTAGGTGTCAATATTAATTTCTAAATAACAAGCAAAAATGAAAACAACATATAAAAGTTTATTCGCAGCATGTATGCTGGCCGGATCCGGTTTAGCTATTACTTCATGCAATGACTTTCTGGATTTGGCTCCGCTGGATCAGGTAACTCCGGAGGTATACTTCCAGAATGCAGACCAACTTGGAGCTTACAGTATCTCCCAATACAATAGCATTTTTACAACTCCTAGTGGTTGGGGACAGGGAGCTATCCTGACGGGAGATGCAAATACAGACAATATGGTAAGCGGTAGTGCCAACCAATCTTATTTCACCAAAGATTATTGGAAAGTAGCACAATCCGGAGATTTAGGCTTCAGCCTGATTCGTTACTGTAACTATTTCTTTGAAAATGTATTGCCTAAATACGAAGCAGGAGTGTACGACAGTGACTTGACTAATGCCAAACACTATATCGGTGAAATGTATTTTATCCGTGCATGGGTCTATTTCTCCCGATTGAAAACTTATGGTGATTATCCGATCTTAACCGATGTAGTTACTGACAACAAGGAAGACTTGATTGCACATGGTAAACGTATGCCTAGAAATGAAGTGGCAGACTTCATCCTCAGCGATCTGGATAAAGCCATTGACTTATTACAAGATCAAGGATTTGCAGCAAATAACCGTATCAATAAACAGGTTGCCCAACTTGTTAAATCACGCGTAGCCCTGTATGAAGCTTCTTTTGAAACCTATCATAAAGGTACAGGACGTGTACCGGGTGATGAAGGATGGCCAGGTGCTACAGTCCATCCTAACTATCAGTTTGATGTAGATGCACATATCAAGAATCTGCTTACTCAAGCCATGGAATCTGCACAAGTAGTAGCTGACGGTGTTACACTGACAGAAAATACAGGTGTGCTTGATCAGGATCCACTTGCTCCAACTAATGGATGGAATCCTTACTTCGAAATGTACAACAGCCAGGATCTGTCTGGAATCAGTGAAGTTCTGATGTGGAGAGCTTATGGTACTGTCGGTTCATCCAACATCAATCATGGTGTTCCTGCATACATCGTAACCGGTGGTTACAATGGCTTGCTGAGAGGTTATATCGAAAGCTTCCTGATGGAAGATGGTCTGCCCATCTATGCTTCATCAGCAGAAAAGCCTTATATGGGTGATGAAACTTTGGATAATGTAAAAGCAAACCGTGACGGTCGTCTGCAATTGTTCGTATTCGGAGAAAGCAACAACCTTCCGATTCTGTCAACAGGTAATGATGACGTTCATAAATTCCTTCCGGTATTGACTCCCAAACGTGCCGGAGAAATGGGAGATATGACAGGTTACCGTATGCGTAAAGGAGAAAGCTTTGACAAAACTCAAAATGTATATGGTAAAGCTCAATCTACAACCGGACAAATCTTGTTCCGCGGTGTAGAAGCTTACCTGAACTACATCGAAGCTCAATACATGCGTGATGGAAAACTTGACAACACTTCTGACAAATATTGGAGAGCAGTCCGTACCCGTGCACATGTTGATCCTGATTACACCAAAACAATCAGAGCAACTGATATGAATCAGGAAGCTAAAGGTGACTGGGGTGCCTATTCACAGGGACAGTTGGTTGATGCTACAACTTACAACATCCGCCGTGAACGCCGTTGTGAATTCATCGGTGAAGGTATGCGTTGGAACGATCTGGTTCGCTGGTCTTCTATGGATCAACTGGTGAACAATAAGTTTATCCCTGAAGGATGTAACTTCTGGGCAAGCATGTACCAAACTGCAATCTATGATGGTGAAGGTTATGACGATACCAACGTAGTAACTTACATTGAAGGACCGACCAACGAAAAAGCCAATATCTCCTCACGTTCAGAAAGTACCTATATTCGTCCGTACAGAATCTTGAGTAACAATCCTGTATTCGACGGTTATACCTGGATGAATGCACATTACAATTCTCCGCTGCCAATCCGTGAAATCGAATTGCTTTCACCGGATGAATCAGTTGAAACATCTGTATTGTATCAGACTTGGGGATGGCCTACGACTCCGAATCTGGAAGCTGAAAAATAAAATTCAGTACCCATAAATAATCTGAGGGGAATGACTGTAAATCAGAACAGCCATTCCCCTTTTCCTTTATTTTAAGATACTTTCCTATGAAAAGTCCCTTTTTTGTTTGCCAATCATCGTAATCATTATATCTTTGCAGGTATAAACGAAAAATATTGACTTATTAAATATATTAACTAAATCGTTAACGACCATGAGAGTAATTATCGAACCAGACTACCAGTCATTGTCTAACTGGGCTGCAAACTATGTAGCAAACAAAATCAATGCTGCTAAACCAACAAAAGAAAAACCGTTTGTTCTCGGACTTCCTACCGGTTCTTCACCTCTTGGTATGTACAAAGCACTGATCGAACTCAACAAGAAAGGTGTTGTTTCATTCCAGAATGTAGTTACATTCAACATGGACGAATATGTAGGCCTGCCCGAATCACATCCGGAAAGCTATCACTCTTTCATGTTCAATAACTTCTTCAACCACATCGATATCTGCAAGGAAAACATCCATATCCTGAACGGAAATGCTGCTGACCTGGAAGCAGAATGCGAAAACTATGAAAAAGAAATCGAAAAGTTCGGTGGTATTGACTTGTTCCTCGGTGGAATCGGTCCTGACGGACATATCGCGTTCAACGAACCGGGTTCTTCTCTGTCTTCACGCACTCGTGTAAAGACTCTGACAACTGATACCATCATCGCTAACTCTCGTTTTTTTGAAAATGACGTGAACAAAGTGCCCAAAACTGCGTTAACAGTAGGTGTAGGTACTGTTCTTTCTGCTAAGGAAGTACTGATCATCTGTAACGGACACAACAAGGCACGTGCTTTGCAGCATGCTGTTGAAGGTGGCATCACTCAGATGTGGACTATCAGCGCATTGCAGATGCACCGCCATGGAATCATCGTTTGCGATGAAGCAGCAACAGACGAACTGAAAGTCGGTACATACAAATATTTCAAGGATATTGAAAAGAATAACCTGTAATCACGACCCGAATACTGCGATTACAAGCTGACCGCATAAACGCAGCAAGGAATCTGTAAGTCTGGAAAGATTACAGCATCCTTGCTGCGTTTTGCTTTTCTTATTAACTTAATCGAAGGAGGAACAACAACCATGAGAACAAACCTTAGTTCACAAATTTCACTGAACCATGTATCCCCCAGATACTACAAACCGGAAAATGCCGTTGAACGTTCAGTCTTGACCCGTCTGGAAAAAATTCCGACTGACATCTTCGAAACCATTGAAGAAGGTGTCAGACACATAGCTGATGAAGTTGCAGCCAAAATTCAGGAACGCCAGCGTGAAGGGAAATTCTGTACACTGGCCATCGGTACCGGCACTTCACTGCGCCCGCTGTTTACAGAACTCGTACGCAGACATAAAGATGAAGGATTGAGCTTCCGCAATGTCGTTGTCTTCAACTTATATGAATTCTATCCTTTGACAGAAGGCAATGGAAGCACTTTCGGACAGCTGAACAGCCTGTTCCTGTCACAGACTGACATTGACCGCCAGAATGTATTCACCATAGACGGAAGTATCCCCCAGAATGCAATCAGTGAACACTGCCGCCTGTATGAACAGCGTATCCAGACTTTCGGAGGTATCGACATTGTTCTGATGGGAATCGGACGCGAGGGAAACATCGGTATGAACGAACCGGGATCACATGCCAGCTCTCCTACCCGACTGATTCTGCTGGACGCTACATCACGCTCAGAAGCTGCACGCAACTGGGGTGTAGACAATCTGCCTCCCTGCTCCATCACCATGGGAGTTCAGACTATCCTGAGTGCACGGAAAATCTATTTGCTGACATGGGGCGAAGACAAGGCAGACATCATTCAGAAAGCTGTCGAAGAAAATGTCAACGATACACTCCCGGCTTCATTCCTTCAGCTGCATAACAATGTAAATGTATGCATTGACCTGGCTGCTGCTTCTCACCTGACCCGCATCCAGCGTCCCTGGCTTGTAACCAGCTGTGAATGGAACGACAAACTGATCCGGAGCGCTATTGTATGGCTCTGCACATTACTGAACAAGCCTATCCTGAAGCTGACCAACAAAGACTACAACGAAAACGGTCTGAGTGAATTGCTCGCTCTTTACGGATCTGCCTATAATGTCAACATCAAGGTGTTCAACGACCTGCAGCACACCATCACCGGATGGCCGGGTGGAAAACCCAATGCTGACGATACTTACCGCCCGGAACGTGCCAAACCATTCCCGAAACGCGTAGTAGTATTCTCTCCGCATCCGGACGATGATGTCATCTCCATGGGAGGAACACTGAGACGACTTGTACAGCAAGGTCACGAAGTTCATGTAGCTTACGAAACCTCAGGTAACATTGCGGTTGGCGATGAAGAAGTAACCCGCTTCATGCATTTCATCAACGGATTCAACCAGCTCTTTGACAACGGCCAAAACGAAACGATCTGCAACAAATATGCAGAAATCAAACAGTTCCTGGCTGCCAAGAAGGAAGGTGACATGGATACCCGCGATATTCTGACCATCAAGGGACTGATCCGCCGCGGCGAAGCACGTACGGCCTGTACGTTCAACAATATCCCGCTTTCACGCTGCCATTTCCTTGATCTCCCGTTCTACGAAACCGGTAAGATTGAAAAGAATCCGATCAGCGAGGCTGACGTGGAAATCGTTCTCAATCTGCTTCGGGAAGTAAAACCGCATCAGATTTATGTAGCTGGTGACCTGGCTGACCCGCATGGAACACATCGCGTCTGCACAGATGCCGTATTTGCTGCAATTGATGAAGAAAAGAATGCAGGAGCTGAATGGCTCAAAGACTGCCGCATCTGGATGTATCGTGGTGCCTGGGCTGAATGGGAAATCGAAAACATCGAAATGGCTGTACCTTTGAGTCCGGAAGAACTCCGCGCCAAACGTAATTCCATCCTGAAGCACCAGTCTCAGATGGAAAGTGCTCCGTTCCTGGGCAACGATGAACGTCTGTTCTGGCAGCGTAGCGAAGACCGTAACCGTGGTACTGCAACTCTTTACGATCATCTGGGATTGGCAAGCTATGAAGCTATGGAAGCTTTCGTAGAATATAAACCGATCTGATCAGCTGATCCTTATCCGTAATAAGCAAACTCTCCGACTGTCTGCCTGACAACCGGAGAGTTTTTTTATTGGTCAGAGAAGATCTTTCCACCTGATTTGCTGGAAGACTAGCTGAGCCCCGCTTCCTTCATAAACGATTCCCAGCGTGCATCATAAATGGCCAGCAAGGTTCCTTTCCGGGAAGTCACAAGCCCGGGAATGCGACTGGTATTTACTCCGTCCTGCTTGCTTTTGCGAAGAGCGATGCCGGTTCTAAGTCCTTCCGGATAAGTCGTTCCCAGATGAACCTTTCCGCTGTCAAATGTCACATCCGTACAGTTCAGATTGACCCTTCCTGACAAGGGCAGTCCCTCACGTGTCTTAACCACAAAAGCCCAGTAACAGGTATCTGATAAAAGTGACTCATGGAGTCTGAAAGATCCCTGTCTCTCCGTCACTTTCGACACAGCAATCCGTTTATTCCGGTCCATTCTTCCCCGGGCATTACAGGCATACAGTGATATTTCAGCTATCTGATCCAGACAGTCCGTTCCCTCAAAGGAATAAGAAAGCCCTGTCATACGATCCTTGCTGCCGGCCTGCCTGATTGCCTGCAGATATCCAACATGATTATTGTCCTCTCCGGAAAGAACCGGCAAACTGGCCCGATGAAAAGTGACATCGACCTGACCGGCAGCCGACAGGCAAACCAGCTGCCAGAATCCCCAAACTAAAAAGATACCGTTTTTTTTCATCATATTTTGATTTCGGTTTCAAACTCAAGGTTAAACCATTCATTTATTTTATAAGGCAAATAAATGAAAATAAAGTCATTCATGCAATTTCTTTGGCTTATCTTTGTAGCGTAAACTATGAAAAAAGATCTATGAACATGAAAAAGTATTATTGGGGAATAGGAGCAGCTCTGCTCTGTATTTTTTGGGGAACAGGATGTACCCGGCCAGTTCAGGAAACTCCAGCATCCAGATTCGCTTCTGTCCGGAATGAAATACTGGTGGATTCACTCGGCAGAGAACTCGTTCTCAACGGGATCAACCACGTAACCAAATCTCCTGAGGACAGATATGTCTATCCGAATGATGAACAGCTTTTCAAAGAATTCCGCAACTGGGGAATCAACTGCATCCGCTATGGCATCAACTGGGACGGTCTGGAACCGGAACCGGGACAATACAATGAAAGCTATCTCCAGGAAATTGACCGGAGAGTCCGTTGGGCAGAAGAAAACGGTATCTATCTTATTCTGGATATGCATCAGGATCTGTTCGGACGAAAATTCGGAAACGGTGCTCCGGAATGGGCTACGCTTGACGAATCCTTGCCTCATGCAACGGGAGAGGTCTGGAGCGACTCCTATCTGATCAGTCCGGCCGTACAGAAATCATTCGACAACTTCTGGGCCAATTCACCAGCCAAAGATGGAACCGGTATTCAGGATCATTACATCAATGTGTGGGGAATGCTGGCCGAAAGGTACGCAGACTGCAAGTCTGTCATCGGTTTTGACGTCATGAACGAACCTTTCATGGGAACGCAGGCACAGGCTGTTTTCCAGCAATTCATGGAAGGATATATACAGTATCTTCACAAGCATGGACAGACACAGGTTTCTCCGGAGGCAATGACTGCGGTATGGGATAATGAAGACCAGCGGGCAGAACTTATGAACCAGCTGACAGACAAAGAGGCTTTCACAGAAATACTTCATGCAGCTTCGGAAACCGTTTCCCGGTTCGAACAGAATGAATTGAGCCGCTTTTACCAGAAGCTGCGCGACAGAATCCGGCAGGCAGACAAGAACCATCTTCTGTTTCTGGAACATAATTATTTCTGCAACATGGGAATAAAGAGTTCCTTCCACATACCTGCTGACACAAACGGGAAACCTGATTCTCTGTGCGTCTATGCTGCTCATGCCTATGACTGGGTAGTGGATACAGATGCTGCCGTTAATCCGGGCTACGAACGTCTGGACTTTATCTTCAGTCAGCTTACGGCTTCTGCCAGAGAACGTCACCTGCCGGCACTGGTCGGTGAATGGGGCGCATTCTATCTGGGAAAAAGTTATCTGCAGTCTGCCCGGCATCAGATCGGCCTGATTGAAAAATACAAACTGGGACATACCTACTGGTGCTGGTGGAAAGACATTGAGACGCAAGATTATTTCAGTAGTGTCATTTCCCGTCCTTATCCGCAGGTAGTCAACGGACAACTCCTGTCCTACAGTTCCACAGACGGACTGACATGCCAGTGGAAGGAGGACAAGACATCTCCAGCTCCCACTCTGATATTCCTGCCTGATCTGAAGGCAGTTTCGCCGGAACAGATCCGGATAACTCCTGAATCATCCTGGGAGCTGATTCCTCTGGAAAAAGGAAGTAAAGCCGGCTTTCTGAGCATTACGCCGACAGGAACAGTCCGGTCGCTCCAACTGAAATAAAGGTCATTCGCATACGACCATACGATGCCTTCGCTTTGGCTGGCCTATGCCCAAAAATCAACCGCACGATGGGGCCGCAACGAACGCTCGATCAGGCCGCAACGAACGCTCGATGAAGCACAATCGACCGCACGATTCTGTCCCATCGTGCGGTCGATTCTGACGGCTTCTGAATAGAGCCCAATGCTATCTGAAAGAAAGCTCAATCTTAATCAATCTGCAAGGTAAAACCACCGCCCGGAGCCAGATGAACTTTCAACGGCTGTGCGGAACTTACGCTTACTTCTTCGCGCTTGTAATCGCGTGCAGTACGATGAGCATTCACTCCATCCTTGAAGAGAACAGCCTTGTGACTTCCTGAAGAAAGGAAAGACAGATCGACTTCCACATCGCGTGCATCCCAATTGTTCAGACCGCCGACAAACCAGGTATCTCCCTTGCGTCTGGCTGTTATGATATATTCTCCCATCTTGCCGTCCAGCACCACTGTTTCATCCCAGACCGTCGGAACCTGAGCTATGAAAGAAGTGGATTCCGGCTCACGCATATAGTTGCTTGGGGAATCACACAGCATATTGAAAGGTGATTCCAGAACAATATACATAGCAAGCTGATGACAACGGGTACCCTGACTCATCGGTTCACTATTACTTGGATAATAATTCTCACGGGTAGCATTACGCATGGCTCCCTGGGTATAGTCCATCGGACCGGCCACCTGACGAATAAACGGAATCATTACATCATAAGTAATCTGGTCGAATCCTGCCGGACGCCATTTCATCTGTTCCAGTCCATGCACTCCCTCAAAGTTCAATACATTGGGATAGGTACGGTTCAGTCCGGCTGGCTTATGCGTACCGTGCAAATCAAGAATCAGGTGATATTTGGCACACATGGCAGCTGCACGGTGATTGAAATCTGTCATCAGCTGGTCATCACGGTCCATAAAGTCAACCTTAAATCCTTTCACACCCATTTCAGAGAAATAACGGCATACATTCTCCATGTCGCGTTCGAAAGCATAATATCCTGCCCACAGAATAATACCCACGTTACGGGCTGCCGCATAGTCTACCAGTTCTTTCAGGTCTATTTCCTTCACAACCTGCATCAGATCAGCCTTCAGGTTCACAGCCCATCCTTCATCCAGAATCACATATTCAATGCCATACTGAGAAGCAAAATCAATATAAGCCTTGTAGGTTGCATTGTTTACTCCGGTCTTGAAGTCTACGCCACAGAGGTTCCAGTCATTCCACCATTCCCAGGCTACTTTTCCCGGTTTGATCCAGGATGTATCTGATAATTTGGAAGGTTCAGCCAACAGATAGCTCAGATTGGATGCAGCCAGCTGTGTATCACGGGTAGTCACTACCGCTACACGCCAGGGGAAATTGCGCGGCCCGTCTACCTTCGCAATGTATTCTTCACGGGTTTGTACACGCATCTGCAGGTTATTGTGTCCGCCTTGTTTCATGGTCTTGGGATAAGGAGCCTGTATACCGCTCAGCGAGTTGGAACCTTTCGCATTTGTCAGATACAGCCCCGGATAATTGTTCAAGTCTGTTTCGGTGATGCAGACCTTTACCTCCGGTGTGGCCTGAACAACCAGTGGCAGGAACATCAACCGTTCCTTGTTCAGCTGTGAAATAGGAGCGGTCGTATAGACATTCTCAAAAGAATTATGGAACTGACCGTTGTAATCACCGTCTTTTCCCGCATTTACATAAGGTACGCTGGCCGTTACGTCAGCCGGGAAGCGGTAATCAACTTCCTCATTCAAGATGCAGAAAGGCTTTTTGGCATGATTGACAAAACGGTAAGCCACCCCGTCATTATAGGCACGGAACACGACGCTGTAGTCTCCCTTGAAACGGAGAGTCAGCTCATTGTAATAATCGCGAACACAACTGGAGCGATAAAAAGGAGCGTCAATCTGCGTATCATTCTTCTTCTCCGTAACCTTGGCAAGACGAGCCTTGTCTCCCCATACCTTTCCGTTGTCCAGCGTTGCAGAGATCGGAGAAGGAGCCAGCACCTGCTGACCGTTACAGGAAATATCATACGTCAGTTTGTCTCCGACGGTAATGGTTGATTTCAGTTTTCCGTCGGGTGAAGACAGCAAAAGCTGTTTCTGCCCCTGTACAGAAAGTGCAAAGAGTGCACATGTGCAAGTTAGTAACAGATTCAATTTTTTCATATCAAATAAGATTAATAAACAGTTCAGAAAAAGAAAGGAGGCACCAACCGATGCCTCCTCCTTAATACCCATCAAAACGGGCATCAGATAGAAACAACAATCTTAATCACCTAAAAAACTATCCTATCTGATATCTTATTTACATACAAATGTAATTTCTCCCGCATGGATCAAGTCTTCATGTGTCAGACGGTATTTGGAATATTTCTTACCGCCCAGACGGATCTGGTCAATATAACCGTCACCACCTTCCTTGCGGATCACCAGCTTGTCTGTTCCCCAATAAGCCGGATCAAGCTTGATGGTAATCTTGTCGAAGGTCGGAGTGGTCAGTGTATATTCCGGAACTCCCGGACAATCCGGATAGAAGCCCATCATGCTGAAAATAGCCCAGGAAGACATGGTTCCCGTATCTTCATTTCCCGGCAGTCCGTTAGGTTTCGTTGTATAATGTTTGGCCAGCAGTTCCTTCACCAGTTTCTGGGTTCTCCATTCTTCTCCCTTGAAATAGCTGAAAAGATAAGGATAGGCAATGTCCGGTTCATTGGCGGGATCATAATAGCCCTTGTCGAACACCATCTGGAGCTTGTTGACAAAACGTTTCTGTCCGCCCATCAGTTTTGCCAGTCCCTTCACATCGTGCGGCACGTAGAACGTATAGTTCCAGGAATTTCCTTCGTGGAAACCGGGACTCGGTTCGAAGTTGGCACCCTGAAGCGGATCAAACGGGCTATAGAAGGAACCGTCAGGCAGGATCGGACGCAATGTACCAAACTCTTTACAGTAATAATGTTTGTATCCCATGGAGCGGTCGTAGAACAGTTTCGCATCCTCTGTCTTACCCAGAGCCTTGGCCAGTGTATACAGAGAATAGTCAGCAATGTAATATTCCAGTGCATGTGATACAGAATTGTCGTACTGCTCCATCAGCGGACAGTATCCTTTGGCAATGTAGTCGTCAATGTCGGGACGCATCAGGTTGTCTTTGCCCGGAGTCGTAGCCGACTTGTACATTCCTTCGTATGCCAGATTGATGTCAAAGTCACGCAAGCCTTTCATCCACGTGTCTACAATGACCGGAATGCTGGGGTCTCCTTCCATAGTGAGGGTTTCCCGGCCATAAAGTTCCCATTTGGGGAACCATCCGTGTTCCCGGTACATGTCAAGCATCGTACGGACCATATCCATCTGACGTTCCGGATAAACCAGTGTCATCAGCTGATGGAAGTTACGGTAAGTATCCCACAAAGAATACACGGTGTAACGGTTGCGGTCGGTTGTCAGAATCTTGTCTCCTTCCATCTGAGGATATTGTCCATTGACATCCTGCAGGATATTGGGATGAATCATTGTATGATAGAGGGCAGTGTAGAACACACCTTTCTGTTCTTCCGTACCTCCTTCCACCAGAATCCGGCTCAAGTCTTCATTCCATTTCTTGCGGGCCTGTGCACGGATCTGATCAAAAGTCGTACCGGCCGGCTGTTCCGTCTCAAGGTTCAGGCGGGCATTCTCGATGCTGACAAAAGAAACTCCGATGCTGACTTCAATGGCTTCACCTTCTGTTGTGTCAAAGGTAAACCAGGCACCTACATCGTCTCCGCTCATTTCCTTGGAATAAGAAGTATAGAGTTTATACTTTCCGGAATATCCGTCCCATTCAGCTTCGACTCCCTGCATCGGCCGCTGGAGTTTCCAGTAACCGCGGGTGGCAGGGGCCTTGTCAATACGCATGACAAAATAAATGGGGAATACAGCCTGAGGATTGTAGCAGAACGTACCCAGCAACTTGGAGCCTTCAATCTCACGATCATTGACGAAACGCACGGTAGCTCCGGTTTCATTGGTCAGCCCTTCTCCCAGATTCATCAGCAGATTTCCCTGTCCGCGATGGAAGGTAAAACGGGCACGGCTCGTACGGGGAGTAGCCGTCATCTCACACTTGATGCCATACTTGGTCAGCATGTTTGAATAATATCCCGGGACAGCAACTTCGTCCGTATACTCACTTCCATACTGAGTGTACTTCACATTCAGCTCTCCCGAAGTCGGCATCAGCAACAGCGAACCCAGATCCGGACATCCCACCCCACTCAGGTTGACATGTGAAAAACCGGTCAGATACTTGTTGTTCACTTCATAAGGAGTAGACCACCACTGCTTGTCCTTGTCATATTTATTGTCTTCCGACCCCATTACATTGAACGGAGTAGCCGACATCATTCCCTGAGGAACTACGGCTCCCGGGTTGGTCGTTCCGTAATTGGTCGTACCCACAAAAGGATTGACATAATCCACCGGCTCCTGCGCTGAAACGAACAGCGCAGAAGTCAGGGCTATGCCCATCAGTATATTCTTTCCTGTTTTCATAATTCAATCATTTATTTAACGACGATTTCGTCAGTAAACAATACACCGCCGAACTTATCGCTGGCCAATGCCTGATAACGGATGTAGCGGGCCGACGCCTCTCCTTCCCAGCCGAAGTTCTTGAAAGTCACAGCATCGTCTCTCACCACTTCATGCTTGATTTCAGCCAGCTGAGTGAACTCTTTTCCGTCATTGGATACGGAGATCACTACCCGTTCGGGCATAAACACTTCCGGTCCGCAGATCTGCATAAAGTCTGCTGCCACGGAATGAATCGGGGTTTCTTTCTCCAGATCAATGACCACATCCACACGGTCCTTGGTCACAAATCCCTGCCAAAGCTGGTCATTGTAGTTCCATCCTCCCCGGAGTCCGTCGGTCAGCGTTGCTTCTCCTGCAGCCGGATAGTTTTCCCAGTAAGGTGCGTTATAGGTCACTTTCTTACCGAGTGCCAGATGTTCCACCGGAGTCTCGGCTTCCTTACGGTTACCGATTTCATTCTTCAGTTCGAAAGGATGATAGCCTTTGGCTTTCAGTTCATCCACAATCTTCAGTGCACGACGGTGGAAATCTTCCCAGGACTTGTTTTCCGGTTTTGACCAGGCAACTTCAGCCAAGGCAATGGCACGGGGATAAAGCATATACTCAGCATGTTCCTCTGTCGGAATATATTCAGTCCACAAATTAGCCTGTACTCCGTACATCAGTTTAGCCTCATCAGCCGACAAGGAATCAGGAACCGGCTCATATCCATATACCTTCTTCAATGGCAAATATCCGCCAATGGCTTCCGGCTGTGAATACGGAGCATCCTGATAGCCGTCCAGGTAGCAATATTGTCCCGGGCTCATGATAGCCTTGTGTCCGGAACGGATCGCAGCCAGCCCGCCTTCCGTTCCTCTCCAGGACATCACCGTTGCATTCGGTGCCAGACCACCATCCAGGATTTCATCCCATCCCAGCAGTTTGCGTCCGTGACTGTTCAGGAAACGTTCCATCCGGTGAATGGAATAGCTCTGCAATTCATTCACGTCTTTCAGTCCTTCCTTCTTCATACGTGCCTGACAGAGTTTGCAGTTCGGCCAGGAAGCCTTTCCGGCTTCATCTCCTCCGATATGGATATATTCGGAAGGGAAGAGCTCCATGACTTCAGTCAGAACGTTTTCCAGAAATTCAAACGTCTTTTCATTTCCGATACAGAAATCCGACTGCTTATAAGGCACATGCGTACACGACAGTTCCGGATAGGCTGTCAGCACTTCTTCCGAATGGGAAGGCATTTCGATCTCCGGAATAATGGTTACATAGTGTTTCTGTGCATAAGCCACCAGTTCCCGGATATCATCCTGTGTATAATAGCCACCCTGTGCACGGGGATCGGTTTCTTCACAATATTCCCGCTTTCCGTTCCACCAGTCTTTCCAGACAGCCTGCGGACGCCATGCCGCAAACTGGGTCAGACGCGGATACTTCTTGATTTCAATACGCCATCCGGCAGCATCGGTCAGATGCAGGTGAAGACGGTTGATCTTATAGTAAGACAACAGGTCAATCTGACGTTTCACAAATTCTTTACTGCGGAAATGACGGGACACATCCAGCATGATACCACGGTATTCAAAACGAGGTTCATCCTTTACGGTGACAGCAGTCATGCCTTCAGGAGCATCAGCAGCCATCTGCAAAAGAGTCTGCACACCATAGAAAAGTCCTGCACCGGACAAAGCTTCGATCCGCACTCCGTCGGAATTGACAGAAAGTACATATCCTTCCGGTGAAGTAATCCCTTCCAAAGCATCTGTCTGCTTCAGGACAACCTGATTTCCCGACTGGGAATCTGCCAGCTTCAGAGCCAGCGGAGAAGCCTGAAGATATTCAGCCAGAATACTCCGGTCGGCCTCCGGTGCTTCAATCCACAAAGAGGTAGAAGCATCCGGACGGAAAGATCCCCGCTGCCAGTTCACTTCCATCGGGACAGGTGTCACCGATAAAGTCTGTTCGGCTACGGGTGCGCATGCTGTAAACACAGAAGCTGAAAACAGCAGCGCAGCCAGTGATTGATTTAATTTCAGTTTCATAACGATCAATTCAGAATAATTTCATCAACAAACAGGAATCCCGGATTGCCCTTACCGCCGTGCCATGACGGAATCTTGTGTTCAGGCTGTGCATAAACCTTCACGTAACGGGCTTTCACCGGAGCAAACTTCAGTTCATGAGTATAAACCTGATTCGGATCTGTTTCCTTCATCACCGGATATTTTTCAGAAGCTACTTCCTTGAATACCTTGTTGTCATCGGAAACAGATACAGAAATAGCACGTGCATCAAAGATCCAGTCACCTTTTTCTACGGCTGTATGCAGTGTCATGCTGCTGATTTCTGTCGGTTCCTTCAGGTCAATCACAGCTTCCATATCATTCTTGTAGAAAGCAATCCAGCGGCCGGTCTTGTAGTTCAGGTTACCTGTCATACCGTCCACCAATACCGTAGCACCGGTAAATTCATACTGCTTGTTAATGGGCTGCAACATCGTGATCGGCTTCATGGATGATTTGCTGAAAGTAATTTCATCTTTCGTAATCCGTGAATTTCCTTCCGGACGAACAGCTACCATACGCAATGTGCAGGCCTTGTCTATTTTGACTGTACCGGTATAAGCCTGTGAAGCGGCTGTCGGTTCAGTTCCGTCAAGTGTATAATAAATAGGTGCATTGTCAATAGTGCGTGCCGTTGCATCCAGCGTACCAGTTTCACTGTTCGGCTTGAGTTCGAGCATGACGTCGAAAATGTGCGAAGCATAGTTCCAGCCTTTCAGCTTATAGATATCCACCAGGCGGGTTACACGCTGCAGGAATGCTTCATAATTCTTATTTTCAGGAGCACACCATTGTGACTCACACAAAGCAGCCATACGGGGCAAAACCATATACTGAGCCTGCTTCAAGGTCGGAATATATTCCACCCACAAGTTAGCCTGTACACCGATGATGTATTTCTGTTCTTCCGGAGTCAGGGCTTTCGGCATCGGCTCATAGTTATATACCCGTTCCATAGGAAGGTATCCACCGATAGCCAACGGTTCATTGTCGGTATCTTTTGACTGATAATAGTCAAAATACAAATAAGTGTTCGGAGTCATGATTACATCATGTTTCTGCTTGGCAGCCTCAATACCGCCGCCTTCTCCACGCCAGGACATAACCGTTGCATTCGGAGCCAGTCCTCCTTCGAGCGTTTCATCCCATCCGATCATGCGGCGTCCCTTTTCATTCAGGAACTCTTCTGCCTCATGAATCACATAGCTTTGCAGACGTTCTTCTTTTGTATGTTTGGCATCCGACTTCAATCCCAGTGCCTTGATACGGGCCTGACATTTCGGACATTTTTCCCATTGGGTCTTCGGACATTCGTCACCGCCCACATGGATATATTCAGACGGGAAGATATCCACGATCTCAGCCAGTACATCCTTCATAAACTGAATGGTCTGATCATTTCCGGCACAGAGAACATTGTCAGAAATACCCCACTGACGCCATACTTCATACGGACCTCCGGTACATCCCAGTTCCGGATAAGCAGCCAGGGCAGCCTGCATGTGACCGGGCAGGTCGATTTCCGGAATAACGGTAATGTAACGTTCTGCTGCATAAGCAATGATTTCCCTGGCATCTTCCTGCGTATAGAAGCCGCCATAAGGCTTTCCGTCGTATTTGCCGGAATTGCGGCCAATCACGGTTTCAGAACGTTTTGAACCGATTTCAGTCAACTTCGGATATTTCTTGATCTCAATGCGCCATCCCTGATCATCCGTCAGATGCCAGTGGAAACGGTTGATATTATGCAATGCGAGCATGTCGATAAAGGTCTTCACCTCATCTACCGTAAAGAAATGACGGGATACATCCAGATGCATACCGCGATAGCTGAAACGGGGTTCATCATTGATTTCAACAGCCGGAAGTTCAATATTGGCTCCCTGAGCTACGTCAATAGACTTTCTCAGAGTCTGAATACCATAAAATACACCGGCTTCAGAAGGTGCTGCAATCGTCACCCCGTCTGCATTTACTTTCAGCTGGTAGCCTTCCTTGTTTTCACCAGCCAGTCCCAGTTTTAAGGTAATGCCGTTCTTTCCGCCATCACCTTCCTGAAGTTTCAGCTCCAGACCTGTCTGTTCCTTCACATAAGCAGCCAGAAACTCTGCATTTCGACGCATCATTTCATTACCGGCCGGATAATAAACTACAGCTCCGTTTTTCAACAGATAAGAAGCCTGCTGTGCAGTTGTTATTTCCAAAGGCATAGGTACGACCTGATAATCGGCCACTACCGTTTCTCTAGTTGAGCAGGAAGCAAACAGCAAACCTGCCAGCGACAATCCCAACAAATGGGTTTTCGATAAAGGGTTCATCATATTGATTGATCTAATTTAAAAATGAATATACATTTAAGATTAATAAAACAACGGTCATTGTACATCACTCAGCTGATGGACAGTAACCTGCAAATGATCCAGTGACTTACCGTCCGGCGAAGTGATGATCACTTTTTTCTTCTGTCCCGGCAACAGATCAAAGAAGTTGTCTGAGAAACGCACTCCCTGAACCGGAACTTCAATAAAGATATCACGAGCCAGCTTGTCAGCCTTCACCGTCACTTCACAATAACCTTTCTTTTGCTTTACCTGCCACTGCAACGGTGTTTTAGGCAGAAGCTGATCCTTTGGATGGGCAAAATAATAGATTTCATCCGACAGGACTTCGCCTTTCTTCGATTTCACGACCATATGCATAAAGGTGGTCGCAGAATCACGGCCGGCAAGAGCCTGTTCCACCGGTTCCTGATAAAACAGTTTGGAAGTATTGGCCGGAAGCAGACCGTCGACTTTCTGTTTGCGGTAAACTTTTCCATTGAAGTCCATCAGCTCCAGATTCAGAGTCAGTTCCTCGTCTGTCAGCCGGTCGGACATAATATAATAGGAAAGGTTATTTCCCTCCTTGATCGCATCGACCAGAACCGGTGCAAAGGCACGGCGGATCTGATAGTGCATAGCCTTCCAGTTTCCATAATAATCAATGGAAGACCAGGAAACAACCGGCCAGCTGTCGTTCAATTGCCAGGGAAGACTTCCCATGCAGTAAGGACGGTGACGGCGATGAGCTTCTATGCCATGACGCATCCCCTGCCCCTGCAAAATAAGACCGGCATAGATGAGATCCTCAAACTTTTCAGGTACCTTATAATATAGGGCCATGGTTTTCTTGATCAGGAAGTTTCCGATGGAAGCCTTCTGATGCGCATTCATCACCGGTGACTCCAGTTCATAATCTTCCGGGGACGCAAACATGCGGATGGTTTTCATTTCGGGAAAAGCCTGAAAGCCGTATTCGCTCATGAAACGGGGAATTTCCGTATCGAGACTTTCAAAAGGTTTCTGTCCATACCAGGTTCCCCAGTTATGGCTGTCTGCTATCTTCCAGCTTTCCGGACGTCCCCAGTTCGCTTCATAGGGAGAACCATGCATGTAAAAACGTCCCGGATCGTTTGCCGCAACCAGTTCGGGCAACAATTGGCGGAACAGGACATCATATCCTTCGGTCATTTCTTTCCAGACCACCGGACTGTATTTGTCCTTCCATCCCCAGTAACGCATTCCCTCATAGATTTCATTATTACCACACCACATAGCCAGAGAAGCGTGATTCCGCAGACGACGCATGTTGTAGACAGCTTCTTCGGATACCCGTTTCAGGAATGTCGGGTCATGAGGATAAGTCGTGCAGGCAAAGATAAAGTCCTGCCACACCAGAATACCGTTGCGGTCGGCTTCCTCATAAAAGCGGTCATCTTCGTAGATACCACCTCCCCATACACGAACCATATTCATATTGGCAGCCCGAATATCTTCAAACAGACGGGCATAGCGTTCTCCCGTCATATTGGGAAGCAAAGCATCTCCCGGAATATAGTTAGATCCTTTGGCAAACATCGGTTTCCCGTTCACTTCAAAATAGAAACTCTTTCCGTCTTTATCATCTTCCATGACTACCCGGATTGAGCGGAGTCCGATTGCTTCTTCCCTGGAAGCAACTTCCTTCCCATCAACCGACACTGTTGCTGTAAAGGTATACAAGGCAGGATCTCCCCAGCCGTTAGGCATCCATAAATGCGGCTTTTCAATCCAGGCCGGCATTGACAAAGAATTCTTTCCGGGCTGGAGAACTACGGTCCGGGTCAGGGTATCAGCCTGCTCACCATAAGCATACACCACTTTTACCTGTGCTTCTTTCGGTGTAGAAGTAACATTATTTATTTCCAGCTGATTGTCTACCTTAGCAACCTGTTCCGTTACTTCCTGCTGACGTACAAAGAAATCATCAATGGCCGCCCCATTGCAGAAAGTCAGTTTTACAGGACGCCAGATACCGCTTGTCGCCAGACGGATTCCCCAGTCCCAGCCATATGAATAAGGAGCCTTACGGGTATAAACGCTCATACGCTTTTCGCTGTGGTCATTGTCAGCCGGATAATTGAAACCATCCGTATCCCACTGGGGAGCCGTTTCCTCAACCGGAGAACGGAAACGAATCATCAGCCGGTTTTCTCCCTCGCGCAAAACATCTTTGACGGCCAGTTTATGGCCAACAAACATATTGTCTGCTTTCAATAGCAAGGAGCCATTCAGATAGACATCGGCATAGGTGTCCAGTCCTTCAAAAGTCAGCCATGCCGCATCGCTCTTCAACTGATCAGCCGTCACTGTAAATACAGTCCGGTAAAGCCAGTCTTCTTTCTCTACCCACTGCACTTTCTGTTCGTTCATTCCATAAAACGGATCAGGCAGACGGCCATGATCCAGCAAATCCTGATGAACAGTGCCCGGCACACGTGCAGACATCCATTCATTGCTGCCAGCCAGTGAAAACTCCCAGCCTTTATCCAGTACATAAGTTTGTGACTGTGCAGAAGCCCCTGCTATCGCCATCAGCGACAATGTTCCTCCACACAAGAAAGTCATAATACTCTTTTTCAACATCTTTAATGTATTTATTAATTACCTGTCAAGCCACATCGGACATCTGGCGTTCTGCGTTTCTACATAATATCCAGATTAGAAAGTAAAAGTAAACAAAAAACTTCAGACTATAAAATATTTGTTCCTAAATTATTTAAGTCGCCTCTTTTTTATACAAATTTTGAATAAATCCCTCTGAACGAACCTTTCCGTCCGGCAAGAAGCAGTCCTACTGAATTTTATTCCGAGATTCCTTTCTCAAAACGCCTGTTATAATAAATCTTATTCGTATCTTTAAGCCGGAAAAAACAATCTGTTACAAATCCAGAAAATATTTTAATCCAAAAACCGATATGATAAAACGATTTTTCTATTCGCTCAGTCTGGTAGCAGCCCTCAGTCTTGGAAGCTGCACCTCAGAGGAACACTTCATCAAAGAAGCTGACTACCGGGCTAAAGTGGAGGCAGACTTTGCTGCCAAGCAACAAGTGTTCAGTCATGGAAACCTCTTTGATGTGTTCAAAGGCAACATGACGCAGGAAGAACGGGAAGCCATGATGTTCATGTATGCTTACATGGCAGGAAGTGATATCTCTGATTATTCCGGAGAATATTACCTGAACAATGTGCGCCATTCTCTTCAAAACCGCAAGGAAGCTTCATGGGGAAAACAGATTCCCGACATGATCTTCCGCCATTTTGTGCTGCCCATCCGTGTGAACAACGAAAACATGGATAATGCACGCGAGGCTTTCCACAAAGAGCTCTGGCCGCGCGTCAAAGATCTGTCCATGCGTGATGCCGTGCTGGAAGTAAACCACTGGTGTCACGAAAAAGTTGTCTATACTCCTTCGGATATCCGTACCAGCGGTCCGATGGCCACGGTTAAAACTGCATACGGCCGCTGTGGAGAAGAATCCACCTTCCTGGTTGCTGCCCTTCGTTCTGTAGGAATTCCGGCACGTCAGGTCTACACTCCGCGCTGGGCGCATACAGACGATAACCATGCCTGGGTAGAAGCCTGGGTAGACGGCCAGTGGTATTTCCTGGGTGCCTGCGAACCGGAACCTGTCCTGAATCTGGGATGGTTCAATGCACCGGCAAGCCGAGGCATGCTTATGCACACCAAAGTATTCGGCGCTTATAACGGACCGGAAGATGTCATGAAGCAGACTGCTAATTATACAGAAATCAATATCATCGACAACTATGGACAGAGCGCTCCGGCCGAAATCCTTGTCACCGGTGCTGACCAGAAACCTGTAGCGGGAGCTGATGTAGAGTTCAAAGTATACAACTATGGAGAATTCTATACCGTAGCCCATAAAGTCAGCGACGAAAAAGGATGTGCAACCTTATCTGCCGGACTGGGAGACATGCTGGTATTTGCATCTGCCAACGGCAAGTTCGGTTTCCAGAAAGTTTCATTCGGCAAGGACAAACAAGTCAACATCGTTCTCGACAAACAGGAAGGAGATCCTGTCACTCTTCCGTTCGACATGGTTCCGCCGGCTGAAAAAGCCAACATCCCGGAAGTTACTCCGGAACAGCGCGCCGAGAATACCCGCAGAATGAATGAGGAAGACGCTATCCGCAATGCGTATGTAGCTTCCTTCCCGACAGAAGAAAAAGCAAAAGCATTCGCTGACGAACAGAAGCTGGATGCTGATAAGACAGTTGCCTGCATCATCAAATCAAGAGGAAACTACGCAGAAATCATGCAATTCCTGAAGAATGCCGTTGCCAAGAATATGGGCGAACGGGCTCTTGCACTGCTTTCTACCGTATCCGACAAAGACTTGCGCGACACTCCATGCAGCGTACTGGAAGATCACCTTTACAATACCGATGCACAGGCTGACGTGAATGAAGTACTTGCACCGCGCATCGAGAACGAACTGCTGACTCCGTATCGTTCTTACTTGCAGAAGAACATTCCGGCCAGCCTGGCGGAACAGTTCAAGAACGATCCGCAACAACTGGTCAACTGGTGCAAGGACAGTCTGACCGTACGCGATGACTTGAATACCGGAGCTGCCGTAGCTTCACCGGCAGGAACCTGGAACAGCCGTGTAACCGATAGCCGTTCCCGCGAAATCTTCTTCGTTGCAGCTGCACGCAGCATGGGAATCCCTGCCTGGAAAGATGCAGTCAACGGCAACATCTACTACCGTCACAACGGAGAACTGACTCATGTAAACTTCGAGACCGCCGTAGTACAGCGCCCGTCAGAAGGTACACTGAAAGCTACCTACAAACCGATCTCACGCCTTAACAACCCGAAATATTATTCACACTTCAGTATTTCGAAGTATGACAACGGTAGTTTTCGTCTGCTGAACTATCCGGAAAATGCAACCTGGGAATCCCTGTTGAAGAATGGAACCCCGATTGAAACCGGATACTACATGCTTGTAACAGGAAGCCGCCTGGCAAACGGAAGTGTACTGAGCAACGTCACTTTCTTCACCATTGAAGAAGGAAAAACAACAACCGTTGACCTGGTGATGAGAGACAACGCTGAAGAAATCCGTGTCATCGGTAATTTCAATTCAGAAGCCACCTATCTGAATCCGGAAACGAAAGAAGAAGTTTCCATCCTTTCTACAACAGGACGCGGCTACTACATTGTAGGTGTACTGGGAGTCGGACAGGAACCGACCAACCATGCTTTGAAAGATATTGAAGTAAAGAAAGCCGACTATGAAAAATGGGGACGGAAAATCGTACTTCTGTTTACTGACGAAGCAGCCTATAAGAAGTTTGACCGCAAGGCATTCCCGAACCTGCCTTCAACCATCAGCTTCGGAATTGATACTGACGGAAAGATCCGCAAAGAAATTGCAACCAACATGAAGCTCAACAACGGCGGACAGTTGCCGGTATTCATCATTGGTGACACATTCAACCGGGTTGTATTCCAGTCTCAAGGATATACCATCGGTCTGGGTGAACAGATGCTGCACGTGATCCACGGCCTCTGATCCGGCTGAAAAAAGAACGAGACAAAAATAAAAAAGGTTTCGGCGTTTTTGATTAAACGCCGAAACCTTTTTGCTAAAAGCCCGCGGGCTTTTTCAGACAGCCTTAAAGCGAAGACTTCAAAGCCTGTATGGTATTGCGTACACGCTTGGCAGTTGTTACCGGATGCATATATTCATCCATATCAGTACCTCCCATCGACAAGGCAGGATTACGCAACTTCATCTGACTTTCCTTATTCTCACGTGCAGAGAAATGGAACTCCGAAGCTCCTGTCAAACGGGCCAGTTCCGCAATATTCGATTCATTGACACCACAACCCGGCATTATCACAATTCGTCCGTCGGCCTGTTTTACCAGATCAGCCAGCAATGCCGCTCCCTTGATAGCCACAGGCTGCTGTCCGGAAGTCAGCACACGGTCCACTCCCAGCTGAATCAGTGTTTCCAATACCTGCTTCGGATCTTTTACATAATCAAAAGCCCGATGGAAAGTCACAGCCATTCCTTCTGCCGCCTTCATCAGACGCTCCATAGCAGGCATATCCAGTTCACCCTCCGGAGTCAGACAACCAAACACCACTCCGTCAGCTCCTGCCTGACGAGCCATGCAAATATCTTCTTCCATGGTTTCAATCTCAACCGGTGAATAAAGGAAATCTCCTCCACGCGGACGAATAATCACATGCAAACGGATATCAATCAACTTGCGTGCCATACGGATTTCTCCATACGAAGGAGTTGTTCCACCTTCCGGAATAGCCGCGCACAATTCTACGCGGTTGGCTCCGCCTTCCTGTGCAGCCACACAACTTTCTGCTGAATTGGCACAGATTTCAAAAGCATAATTCATACAACTGTCGATTTAATGGCTAATCTCTTAAAAAGAAAGACTCACTAAATTAGCCGATTTAGTGAGTCTTCATTATCAAATATTCTCAAAGTAGTACACCCGTGGGGAGTCGAACCCCAATCGATGGAACCGGAATCCATTATTCTATCCATTGAACTACGGGTGCATTCCTCAAATGCGCAGCAAAAATACAATTTCCTTAGCTTTCTTCCTAATGAATCGGCTAAAAAATTACAAAATCTTTTCTTTACCCCAACAAACGAAACTATCAAAACTTTCAATAAACAAAAGAAAAAGAAATCAAATTGACTACTTTACATAAAAATTAATTGCATATTCACAAAATATACCTATCTTTGCCAACGATTATCCATTAATATTAAAAAACTATGAGTTACCTTATAAAACCTACACACTATCAGCAACTGCTCGACATGAAACAGACTGAGCTGGGTATTAAGCAGATCAAAGAGTTCTTCCAGCAAAATCTGTCCTCCGAACTCCGTTTGCGCCGTGTCACGGCACCTTTATTTGTCCTGACAGGTATGGGTATCAACGACGACCTGAATGGTGTGGAACGTGCCGTTTCCTTTCCCATCAAGGATCTGGGCGACCAGCGTGCTGAAGTCGTGCACTCACTCGCCAAATGGAAAAGAGTTACTTTAGCTGATTATAACATTGAACCCGGATACGGAATCTACACCGACATGAATGCGATCCGGGCTGATGAAGAACTGGGCAACCTGCATTCACTTTACGTGGATCAATGGGATTGGGAACGGGTCATCACTCCCGAACAACGGAACATGGATTTCCTGAAAAACATCGTTACACGTATCTATGCGGCAATGCGACGCACGGAATACATGGTTTGCGAAATGTATCCGCAGATCACTCCTTTCCTGGCCAATGACATCCATTTTATCCACGCCGAAGAGTTACTCCAAATGTATCCCGACAAAACTCCCAAAGAACGGGAAAACCTGATCACCCAACATTACGGGGCAGTCTTCATCATCGGAATTGGTGGCAAACTGAGCAACGGACAACCTCATGATTTGCGCGCACCGGACTATGATGACTGGTCGACCATTGATCCGAAAACCGGACTGGCCGGTCTCAACGGAGACTTGCTGGTATGGAATGACGTGCTCGACCGTGCCATGGAACTCTCATCCATGGGTATCCGTGTCAACAAGGAAGCCATGCTGAAACAGCTGGAACTGACAGGAAAAGAAGAACACGAAAAACTGTACTTCCATCGTCGTCTGCTGGAAGGTTCTCTTCCGCTGAGCATTGGCGGCGGTATCGGGCAGTCCAGACTGTGTATGCTCTACCTGAAAAAAGCACATATCGGAGAAATACAAGCCAGCATCTGGCCGGAAGACATGCGGCAGGAATGCAGCCGCCTGAATATGCCTTTAATTTAACTCCTGTAAGCCGGTCAATTATGAATGTACAAATAGAAGAAACCTGGAAAGAAGTACTTGCCCCCGAATTCGAAAAGGATTATTTTATCCGGTTGACTGATTTCGTAAGACAGGAATACCAGACAACCACGGTATATCCTCCAGGCAAACTGATATTCAACGCTTTTAATCTTTGCCCTTACAATAAAGTAAAAGTCGTTATCATCGGACAGGATCCTTATCACGGTCCGGGACAGGCTCATGGTCTCTGTTTCTCCGTGAATGACGGTGTTCCTTTTCCGCCCTCCCTGCAAAACATCTTCAAAGAAATCCACGATGATCTGGGAACCCCTATTCCGGCTACCGGAAATCTGACCCGATGGGCCGAACAGGGAGTCCTGATGCTCAATGCTACACTGACAGTAAGAGCTCATCAGGCCGGTTCACATCAGCGCAAGGGATGGGAAGAATTCACGGATGCAGCCATCCGGGCACTTGCAGAAAAGCGGGAACACCTGGTCTTCATCCTGTGGGGATCATATGCACAAAAGAAAGGTGCTTTCATTGACCGGAACAAACACCTGGTACTGACATCTGTCCACCCCTCTCCTCTTTCAGCTTACAACGGCTTCTTCGGCAACCGGCATTTCAGCCGTGCCAACGAATACCTGATACAGCATGGGGAAACACCCATCGTATGGTAACACCGGTCTTCCCAAAACAAATCGCCTCCGTCCTGATCTGATAACCCAACAGGACGGAGGCGATTTGTTTCAGTCTGTCTCTACATTTAATACCAGGTAACGGAACTACCCGTATTGCTTCGCTGATCCCACTTCAAAGCATCGCGCAGCATACTGGAATTTGCCCGGATAGAGAAATTATATGAAGTAAACGGCCCGAAGACCAAACCACAACTCATATTAAAGCAGTGCAAGTCACGGGTAATATTCAACGTCGTCATAGACATTTCTTTCGAAGTGAAGTCGTAACCGCTTGAGTAACTCATATTCCACCGGCTTCCGATCTTGAAGTTTCCGGAAATATTCAACGAATGAGTCAGCTTATACGGATAACGCATCTTCTTGATATTGAACTTTTCCTTATCCTGATTCTCACGGATACTGTAGCTATAGCTCAAACTTAAACTCCATGGAAACTTAAAGGCCAGATATCCGTCCGAATCCATCGAAGCAGCTTCCGTTTTACGCATGTTGGAATTGGTCTTCTGCTGATCCGTAGTGCCGTCTTCATTCTCTTCACCTTCTTCCGGATTTTCCTTATTCTTATCTTCTTTCTTGCCAAACAACTTCTTGAAAGTATCATTGTTCAACGTATAAGAGAATGATCCGCTATATCCCTGGAAACGTCCGAACCGGCCGTAAGACCATTCCGTCCGGTCACCGACCACGATATTTCCACTCTTGTCGAACTGATAGGCATAAGTGGCAAACGAAGCATTCATGTTGAAAGTATAGTTGTTGGGGAACTTCAGACGCAAATTCATCTGCAAGTCACTCCATTTCTTATTGGCCATATCATACGACAAGTTAGCTCCCAGCTGGTCTATCAGACTCACTTTCTTATATCCAGTACTATCCTTGTCTGAACGCATCTTCATTTCCACATTGTTGTCAATCGAGAAACTGATATTCTGCGACATCGCCTTACCCGGAGTTCCGTAGGCCGCTCCTTCATACAGGGAATACTGTACCGTACGGACTTCACCATATTCATCCGTATAGGTATAGGTATCATAATAGCCGTAACGTGAAGCACCGAAGTTAGGAGTATAAGTATAACTTACCGTCGGAGTGAACACATGACGGATCTGCAGCTCCTTGCTCTTCATAAACAACGGCTTGTACATACCATACAGTTTCGTATTCATCTGCACGGACATATTGTAATCATAGACACGATTAAAGCCGTTGATGGTATCTCTTCGCACATGTCCGCTTGCCGTTGAAGCAGGATCATAACTCTGTTTTACTTTCCGCAAATACCAGCGTTCGGTATAATTGAACGAAGGTACAATATTAATATACTTGAATAAAGAGAAAGTTGCCGTTACCGGAATCTTATGCTGCATACCGTTATCCCATTGGTTCAGCGGAGTTTTAAACAGCAAATTATCCTTCGTACTGATTGAATTGGTCAAACTACCGGTATACTGGAAAGAAATCTTTTCATACCAGCGCTGGTCTCCGACTGACTTTTTACGCTTGAACGGATAAATACGATTTAACGAAATATTCAAATCAGGCAATGTCATCGTCATGGATGAGTCACGGGTATTTTGCGTTACATTGAATGTACTCGAGATATTCAAACCAATAGAAGGAAAACTGCGTGAATAACTGACACTGGAAGCTTTCGTATTCTGAGAATACTGGTTCGGATCATACAAGCTGGAAAGATTCGAGCGGTCATAACTACTGGTCGCAAAGTTTACACTGGCAGAGAAAGAACTGTTCGGATTAGCCTTGGCATCCTGCCGGTGGCTCCACTGCAACTTAAAGTCCTTGGATACCGAATAGTCCGGCATATTCTTTTCACCGGTCTTTGTCACCAGATAACTGAAATTGAAATTACCGCTGAACCTGTAGCGCTTGTTGTAATTAGAAGCAGCCGACACTCCCCACGAACCTTTCGTAAAGATTTCACCCAGCAGTTTCAAATCCATCCGGTCACTGATGGCAAAATAATATCCTCCGTCTCGCAGGTAGAAACCACGGTTCAATTCGTCTCCATAAGTCGGCATAATGAATCCGGACGAATAACTGCTGTTAAACGGGAAAAAGCCAAAAGGCACGGCAATAGGCAAAGGCACATCTTCCACCACCAGCTGCGCCGGTCCGAAGACCACATTCTTCTTCGGGCGTACTTTGGCCTGTGAAAGTCTCAGATAAAAATGCGGATGCTCATGATTGTCGCATGTCGTGTACATTCCGTTACGCATGAAAATGACATCATCTTCATTTTTCTTGGCATCCTGGCTGGTTACATAACCTTCCCCCTGCTGAGTTACAATGCTGTTGATAAAACCCTTCTTCGTCTTGAAGTTATATCGCATCACCTTTGACTCATAAGGAGTCTCACCGTCTTTAAAGACCGGAGTTCCTGATTCCACACCTGTCGTATCGGCAATACCACGTGCATATACCGTACTGCTGTCCATGTTCATGGTAATCAAGGCGGAAGTCAGTTCTATATTCTGATAGTTCACCTTACCATCACCAAACAAATGAGCATAACCTCCCTGCGTAAAGACGATTGAATCTGCTGCCTCATACTGGACAGGAGCATCCAGAGGCTCCTTCTTTTTCCGGGTCGTATCGGCAAGAGCCAGGCTGTCTGCATACAGAGAGTCTCCCTGTACAGAGTCCATCCGTTCGGCTGTTTCCGGATTTCCCCGCTGCCGCTTCCCTCTTACGCGCTGGGCCTCAGCATAAAATGAGCAGAAAAAGCCCACCACAAACAGCAATATCAGTGAATATGTAGTTCTTTTAAATGACGTCATTCAGTTGTTTTTTACGCAATTGCGGTGCAAAGGTAAATAATCTGTCGCAAATTCATGCGAAAGCCTTAACTTTTAATGCAATTTTAAGACTATAAAAAGAGTTCACACCAATGATCAAAGCGGATCAATCCTTCTTCACCATACTTGGCAATACTGTTCCGTGCTTTTTCCACACTCTTCTCCCGGTCCAGTTTCGTTTTGGAAAAGAACTTATCAGCAAAACAAATAATCTGTTCTTCCAGACTGAGCGGCACCATCTCACGATGCGGAACCGGTAAATTCTGTTCCAGAATACTTTGCAGGGAAAGACCGGCTCCCGTATGACGTTCGCACACCAGAGCATGTTTCGGAAAACCTTCAGCAGCCACAAGTTCTGATCCCAGATATCCATGACAAATATAAGGATACGTGCCAAAACAATGAATTTCATCCGCATCCGTCCTGAAAATTCCAATATCATGCAACATGGCTGCTTCCTCTACAAAAGCCAGATCCAGATTCAGTTCCGGATGATTGCGGGCCATTGCCAGAGCCTTGTCCGCTACCGAACGGCTATGTGTCAGCAAAATATGTTTCAATTCATTCTCTTCCGGATAATATTTGTCTATTAAAGCTAAAGGATTCATAATTTTTTATGTTTATATTTGCAATCTACAAAACTACAAAAATAATCTAAGACATGATGAAATATATCACATTATTCCTTTGCGAACTGTTAATCTTCCTCTCTCCCGTCCTGGCTATGAATCCCCAGATTCGGAATGGAGCTGACCAATTAGACATTCTGCTCCCTTTATTAAAAAACAAACGGACCGGTTTAGTGATCAATCAGACTTCCCGATGCGGAACAACTCCCTTGCCGGATGCCTTGAATACACAGGTAAAACTCATTCGGATTTTTGCTCCGGAACATGGCTTCCGGGGAACCGCTGACGCAGGAGAAACCATCCGGGACGGAAAAGATATCCGCACCGGACTTCCCATTATATCACTTTATGGCAAAAACAAAAAGCCGTTACCGGAACAATTGCAAGATCTGGATGTAATGGTATTCGACATTCAAGATGTAGGAGCCCGTTTCTACACCTATATCAGTACACTCTACTATGTCATGCAAGCCTGTGCAGAACAAGGAAAGGAAGTCATTGTCCTGGACCGCCCGAATCCCTGTGACTACATAGACGGACCGGTATTGCGCCCCAACTGGAAAAGTTTCGTCGGAATGCTGCCCGTTCCGGTTCTTCATGGATGTACCGTCGGCGAATTAGCCCAAATGATCAATGGAGAAGGATGGCTGGGAAAGAATCTGTCCTGCCAGCTGACCGTTATCCCAGTGAAAGGCTGGAAACACGGACAGCCCTATTCACTTCCTGTCAAACCGTCTCCCAATCTGCCCAACGACCGTGCCATTGCCTTATACCCGTCTCTCTGTCCTTTTGAAGGAACATCCGTCAGTATCGGACGTGGAACAGAATATCCTTTTCAGGTGATAGGAAGTCCATATACCAATGCCTTCAGTTTCCAGTTCACCCCCCGTTCTCTGGAGGGTTTCGACAAGAACCCGCTCCACAAGGACCGCATCTGTTACGGAGTTGATTTCCGGGATCAGACAGCAACGCCAGCATCAGGATCTCACACTTCCCGAACAACAACCAACGGAACCCTTCCTGAAGAAGCCGAACGCGATCTGCCTCAGGGATTCTCTCTCAAATACATACTGGAATTTTACCGGCTTTATCGGGCCAAAGCTGCTAAAAACAAAACCTTTAATGCTGAAAAAGAATTTTTCACCCGTCCGCGCTGGTTTGATTTATTGATGGGAACAGATCAGGTACGACGGGATATCCTGCAAGGTAAAACAGAAAAAGAAATCAGGCAGTCCTGGCAACCCGCCCTGGAAAAGTACAAAGACATCCGAAAGAAATATCTGCTGTATCAGGAATAATAAAAGAAATCAGGCACGAAAACGCGATCCTACGCATTTCGTGCCTGATTGATAAGTTCAGCCAATGAACATTTATTTTTTCATCTTCTGCATTTTCTGCATCATGCCAGCCATTTTGCTGCCAGTAACCATCTTCATCATTTTACGAGTCTGATCAAACTGTTTCAGCAAACGGTTTACTTCCTGAATATTCGTTCCGCTACCTTTAGCGATACGTGTACGACGGCTGCCGTTCAGAATTTCAGGATGAGTACGTTCCTGCGGTGTCATGGAATAAATAATTGCTTCGATGCTCTTGAAGGCATTATCATCAATATCAATATCCTTGATGGCTTTACCTACACCCGGAATCATGGAAGCCAGTTCCTTCAGGTTACCCATCTTCTTGATTTGCTGAATCTGAGTCAGGAAGTCATTGAAGTCAAACTGATTCTTCTGGATTTTCTTCTGCAAGCGCTTTGCTTCCTCTTCATCGTATTGTTCCTGAGCACGTTCTACCAAGGATACGATATCACCCATTCCCAATATACGGTCAGCCATACGGGCCGGATGGAACTGATCTACTGCATCCAGTTTTTCACCGGTACCGACAAACTTAATCGGTTTGTTTACCACTGTACGGATAGACAAAGCCGCACCACCACGTGTATCACCATCCAACTTCGTCAGTACTACACCATTGAAGTCCAGACGTTCATTGAATTCACGTGCCGTATTCACGGCATCCTGTCCGGTCATCGCATCAACGACAAACAAAGTTTCATCCGGATTGATAGCATTCTTAATCGCTTCAATCTCATTCATCATCTGTTCATCGATAGCCAGACGACCTGCTGTATCGACAATAACCAGATCATATCCTTTTGCCTTTGCTTCCTGAATGGCATTCAATGCAATCTGTACAGGATTCTTGCTTTCCGGTTCGCTATACACAGGTACTTCAACCTGCTGTCCCAACACCTTCAACTGCTCGATTGCAGCCGGACGATAAACGTCACAAGCAACCAGCAAAGGCTTACGGTTCTTTTTCATCTTCAGCATGCGAGCCAGCTTTCCGGAGAATGTAGTCTTACCGGAACCTTGCAGACCTGACATCAGGATAACAGCCGGACGATTCTTCAATTCGATTTCAGCCGTATCACCACCCATCAGCTTGGTCAGCTCATCATGTACAATCTTTACCATCAACTGGCTAGGCTTTACAGCAGTCAATACGTTTTGTCCCAAAGCCTTCTCCTTCACTGTATCCGTGAAGTTCTTTGCCACTTTATAGTTCACGTCGGCATCCAACAAAGCACGACGTACATCTTTCAGGGTCTCTGCAACATTGATTTCAGTGATCTTTCCTTCACCTTTCAATATCTTGAATGACCGCTCAAGTCTTTCACTTAAATTATCGAACATATATCTTTGCTTTATTATTTATTTACTTGTAACAATGCATTTTATCGCACGGGGTGCAAAAATACGGAAAATAACTGGAATAATCGAATAAATTTCAGAAGAATGACAATCTCTATCCAAAAAGCTCCTTATTTTCCGGAAGCCTGACGCTCTGCTTCGTAGGCTTCCATTTCCTTCCGGCTGCGACTGGCAGTCACCAGATATACTCCACCGAAAATCAATACAACGGCAATCCCCTTCACCAGATTAAAGGAATCCATTCCCCAGCAAATGGCTACGATGCAAGCAACAAGCGGCTGGATGTAATTGTACATTCCGGCTACGGTCGGCCGAAGATTCTTCTGCCCCACAACAACCAGCATATAACTGATAAAAGTGGCACCGATCACAATAAAAGCCAGTCCTCCGATCTCCGTCCATTGCAAACCAGCCCAGTTCACTTTCATCAGATCACTGGCAGAGAAAGGCAATGTACAAATAAAGGCATAAGTAAACATCCATTTCATAATGGTTACCAATGAATACTTATTTACAAAATCCTTATACAGAACAATGTACAGCGCATAACAACATTGAGCCAGCATAACCAGCAAATCACCCCAAATAGCTGTATCCTCATTCCCAACAGACGACTGAACACCTTGTCCGCTTCCTAAAATCAGCAACAAAGCTCCACCGGCTCCAGCCGCAATTCCCAGCACTTTCTTTCCCGTGATCGGTTCCTTTAAAATGACAGCTGCCAGCACCATGGCCCAGAGCGGCATGCTGGTTGTAATGATTGAAGCATCTCCCGGAGAGCTCAAGCTCACTCCGAAGATAAAACATCCCTGATTAAACACAATGGCCAGAAGGGAAGCAACAAACAAACTTGCCAAATCCTTATGATTCACATGTTCCGGCTTCTGAAAAAAGGAAGCAATCCAAAACAACACCATTGCCCCTCCAATACGCAGATCGGTAACAACCAATGGAGTTACTGCTCCACCAACCATTATAAACTTAGAAATCGGAGACATCAGTCCCCACATAACATTTGCTCCGAACATCGAAGCATGTCCCTTCCAACAAATCTTTTCCATTTTTACAATATAACACTCAATACCTTAAATCTTCTTGTTTTGCCATCGGGCCTTTTTCAGATACAACAAACTGAAACCTAGCATCAGCATATAATAAATCACTTCCGTTGTAAAACAAATGTGCACCGGAGCCCGAAGTATCATTCCTACAACGACCACATAAAGAGCATAAAAGACCTGCACTCCAATCTCAAGCACCAGGGCCGCCTGTGTATTTCCTGTTCCGGAGATTCCATTAAAATATACATTAGCCACAGCCGCAATCAGCATGGCACCGCACACAACATTCAATGCAGGAACAGACTCCATGACCAGAGCAGCCTCACTGGTATAGACTGAAAGAATAGCCTGAGGGAAAAGCAGACAGAGGATCACACATACAATCATGATCAGAAAAGACATCCGGGCAATGCGATGTAACAGCCCGACAACCTTCAAGACTCCTCCCGAACCGATCAGATTACTCACCAGTGTATTGGCGGTGGTAGAAAGTGCCTGTACGGGAATCAATAAAACAACGTAAACGCTCCGCACAATATTCGCAATCGCCAGCTGTCTTTGTCCCAGCCGCTCCAAAGCGATAAAGAAAACGAACCAAATGGCCATAGCCAAAAAATACTGTACCATTGTAAAACAGGATATACGCAAAATCCGTAATACCATTTCCGGATTGAAACGTCCAAAATGATTCAATCCGTATTTCTTCAGATCAACCTTCCAATACGTATAAACCAGATAAAACACCAGTGAGGAAGCCTCTGCTATTACTGAAGCCAAAGCTGCCCCCCGTACTCCCATTTCCGGAAAACCTAATTCACCGAAGACCAGTACATAATCCAGAAACACATTGACCAGAGCCATCACGATGGCATTCATTGTCAACACCTTTGTCCGTGTAATTCCGATATAAAGCCCCCGGAACATGACATTGACAAATGCAAAAAGGAATCCCCAGATACGCCAGACAAAAAATTCATAGGTTGCCGTAAATATGGCATCCGAAGTAATCAGCATCCTTATCAAAGGCTCAGCAAACCCATACATAAGTATCAGCAAAGCAACGGCCATACCCAAACTAAAGGCCGAACCTTGCCACATAATCGGTCCCACAGCCCGGAAGTTTCCTTCTCCATTCCGGCGGGCTATCAAAATCTGCGATCCGACACTGAAACCAAAAGCAACTGTATAGACACAAATATAAAGCAATCCTCCCATAGCTGCAGCTCCCAGTGCCACTTCACCGACATGCCCCAGAAAAGCCGTATCCGTTACATTGATTACATTTTGTGCCAAAAGCCCCAAGAATATGGGATATGTCACATTCCATATTTCCTTATTGGTATACATAAATATAAAATTCTTAAGAAATGTTTGTCTGATAAACTTATGCCTATGCAAAGATAGAGAATTCTGGTATATCTAAAAAATGAATATCTATCTTCATTCCCTTAAATACAGACAACGCATCTAAACCACTTAAGATTTCATCTGTTTATGAAAACAACTTATTAACTAATTATAAAATCAGAAAGATATGACATCAGTAAAAGTAAAATTCAGACCTTCCACTGTTACCGAAAAAATGGGATCTATATACTACCAAGTGATTCATGGACGCATGGTACGCCAGATCAGTACCAATTATAAAATACTTTCTTCTGAATGGAATCAACAAGAAGAATACATTGTTGACCCCCGTTCCTCTCAAAATCGTTTTTCAATTCTTCGAAATACTTGGGAAAAAATCAAATGGGATCAAGAACGATTACACAAAATTATAGCGTCGCTTGACAAACGTCCCACCGGATATACAGCAGATGAAATTGTCTTCCAATTTCACCAAAACGCCAAAGAACAATCCCTGTTCACTTTCATGCAATACATTATCAAACAATTAAAATCCCTATACAGAATACGTACAGCCGAAACCTATCAGACAACACTCAACAGCTTCATGACCTTCAGAGAAGGACATGACATCTTGTTCGATGACATAACCTCCGACCTCATACAAAGCTACCAGGCTCACTTACAGCAAAAAGGTATTTCAATGAACACTATTTCATTTTATATGCGTATCCTCCGGGCAACTTACAACCGTGCCGTAGACAAAGAACTGACCACCCAACACTATCCCTTCAGACATGTTTACACAGGTATAGGAAAGACCGTCAAACGCGCTGTTCCTTTCAAAACGATCAAACAATTAAAATTACAAGATTTGTCATATGATACCTCCCTCGGTTTCGCCAGAGACATGATTCTTTTCAGCTTCTATACCCGAGGCATGTCATTTATAGATATGGCCTATCTGAAGAAAAAAGATCTACATAATGAAGTATTGATCTATAGAAGAAAAAAACCGGACAGCAATTATTTATCCGATGGGAGAAATGCATGCAAGATATCGTTGACAAATATGGTCCAACTCCCACGGAATACTTGCTTCCCATTATACAACATCATAAAGAAGAACTGAAGCAATATAGAAATGCGCTTCATCTGATTAATCACAAACTAAGAAAAATCTCAAAAATCCTGGAACTGCCATCCCATATCACAATGTATGTAGCTCGTCATTCCTGGGCCAGCATAGCTAAAAGCCAAAATATTCCGATTGGAGTAATAAGCGAAGGAATGGGACACGACTCTGAAAGCACAACACGAATCTATCTTGCCTCCCTCGACAATTCTATTATAGATAAAGCGAATAGAATGATAATCAATAAAATATAATCCACACATGTTTTATAAATCACTATATCTCTTATGAAGAGATGGAGTGCCTGTGATATATCTTTAAGACACAGCATATTATACATTTCTGGAAGTTTTTCTACTAAAACATCTTTTTAGGTATTTAGTTAAAAATCAAATTTTATAAACAGATTCCTTCTCTCTTTATAATAGTTTTTGTATCTTTGTCGTGAAAAATCCATCTCTTCATAAGAGATAGACCTTAAAAGACAGAAAACCAATGGACAAACTGCCCAGAAGCTATTATTATGAATAAAGTTCCAAACTTCATTTATAAAAGAGAGGTGCCTATGAGTTCAATAAAAAGAAATCGAAGCACCAAACCCAACATAAATTAGAAAAAGTCTCGATGCCACTGTATAGTACAGATACTTCTTCTAAAGTCATTAAGGACAAAGTTCAGAACGAGCCTCAAAACCCAGGTCCGGAAGAGAAGATTTGTCCTCAAGACAGTCAAACTAACTCTTGGTGCTACCTTTTTGTCCATCATGCCAAAGTAGAAACTATTAATGAAAAACTAATATTAAAATTCAAAACATTCATTCATAAAAGTATTGCATACAAACGTGGTAAAAGCCATGTGAGGAAAACAGAACGGCCTACCATATCAGGTCTTATTTTCATTCAAGGAAACAGCCGGGAAATACAAAACTATCTGAACCAGATAGCAATAGATCTGTATCTTGTAAAGGATTGCAGTACCAAGAAAACAGCAATTATTCCTGATCGCGTCATGCAACCTTTCATGCAGCTTTCCCAAATAAATCCTCATCACATTCGCTTTATGCCCCATTCCTTTGATTATTATTCCCAAAACCATACACTAATTAAAATAACGTCCGGAGTTCTGACCGGTATGGAAGGTTATTGCATCCGTATCGCCCGCGACAAGTGTCTGGTTACTACCGTCGGAAACATGACCGTAGCTATCGGAGGAATCAGTAAAGAAAGTTTTGAGAATGTTGACGAATACATCCGCCAGCGACAAGAAACACAAAACGGATCCCAGGCTCTCACATATAAAGATGAATTCGTTTCATTTCAGTCGGATATTGCCCAATGTTTTTTTTATCCCCAAAACCGTCTTGACCTGATGGTTTTGGCCCAAAGCCTGGAACAATGGATCATGAAATCCCGATACTGGATGTTGACAGAGGAATTATCGAATGCAGCTCAAGTACAGTTACTAATCCTAAAAGGGATCGGAAAATACTGTGAAAAGATATATTATAAGCTCCAGCCGGGAGAACTAAAAGAAATAGACAATCTGTGTCAGGAAACTCATAAAATCATAACGGCCATTGCAGAGCGATATGCCGATACCCGGCCGGAGCAGCAACAAAAACTGATAGCTGATGAACAAGCTATTTGCAAACGCTATCCGTTTCTGCCAATTTCCAAACTCTAAAATTATTAAAAGATGATCATAGCCGTAGACTTTGACGGAACCATCGTGGAACACCGATATCCACATATCGGGAAAGAGATTCCTTTTGCCATTGTAACTCTCAAGCAATTACAGGCAGAACATCATCAATTGATACTCTGGACCGTACGCGAAGGTAAATTACTGGACGAGGCAGTAGAATTCTGCCGGGAAAGAGGTCTGGAATTCTATGCAGTCAACAGCAACTACCCGGAAGAACAAGCTAAAGAAAGCCCTTCTACTCCTTGCAGAAAACTCAAAGCCGACCTGTTCATTGACGATCGCAATGTAGGCGGACTACCGGACTGGGGAGCCGTTTACGAAATGGTTACCCACAGATGGAGTTATGAACGCTATGTTCAGGGACTTCAGGGAAATGAAGAGAAAAGAAAGACATCATTTTGGAAACGCCTGATCAGCAGTAAATAAATGACTACACAACAGGAAAATACAAAACGCATCGCCAAGAATACCCTGATGCTTTACATACGCATGCTCTTTGGCATGCTGGTTTCCTTGTATACTTCCCGTGTGGTTTTGCAGGCATTAGGGGTAGAAGATTATGGTATATATAATGTGGTAGGAGGCTTTGTTGCTATGTTTTCCATGATATCTTCTTCTTTATCTTCTTCCGTGAGCCGTTTTCTTACTTTCGAGTTAGGGCGAGGCGATATGGAACAGTTGAAGAAAGTCTTTTCCACTTCTCTTTGCATTCACTTGGCTTTGGCCGGCATTGTATTTTTAGCTGCCGAAAGTGTGGGAGTCTGGTTCCTGAATACTCAGATGACCATTCCTGCCGATCGCCTTTATGCAGCCAACTGGGTTTTTCAAGCCTCTTTGGTAGCTTTTATGTTCAGTTTGTTCAGCGTACCCTATAATGCTTCCATTGTAGCCCATGAGCGAATGACAGCTTTTGCCTATATCGGGATATTAGATATTATTCTTCGTTTATTTATTATTCTGTTTATTGCCTATGCTCCCTTTCATTTCGACCGGCTTATTGTCTATGCCTTGCTGTTGGTAGTGTTGGGGATTTCCATGCAGACCGTCTATTGGATTTATTGCAAGCGCCATTTCGAAGAATGTCGTTTGCAGTTCCGGTTCTATCGCGATACATGGAAAGCCATGAGCACTTTTGCTGGATGGAACTTTATCGGATGTACAGCCAGCCTGTTGAAAGATCAGGGGGTCAATATTCTTTTGAATATTTTTATTGGTCCGATCATTAATGCAGCTCGTGCTATTGCCAGTTCTGTCAATAATGTATTGTCTTCTTTTGCCAGTAATTTTATGACAGCTCTCAATCCTCAGATAACCAAATCTTATGCAGCAGGCGATTATTCTTATATGTTTTCTCTCGTAGAACGGGGCTCTCGTTTTTCTTATTACATTTTGTTGGTTTTTGCCTTACCTGTATTGTTCGAAACAGACTTTATCCTTACCCTGTGGTTGAAAAGTTATCCGGAGCATACCGTCAACTTTGTCCGTTTGGTGCTTTTGGTTACTATGTGCGATATTCTTTCTAATACACTGATAAACCTTCAGTCTGCTACAGGAAAAATACGTAACTACCAGTTGGCAGTAGGCGGAATGCTGCTGATGAACTTTCCTCTTTCCTACATCTGTTTGAAATTAGGATTTCCTCCTGAATCTGTTCTGATTGTAGCATTATTAGTAGCCGTTTGCTGTCTGTTATTGCGTCTTTTATTCTTGCGTAGAATGGTTGGACTTCCCGTCCGTCGTTATTTATATAAGGTGTGTGGTAATGTAGTAGTAGTTACCTTTGTTGCCTTGTTGCTTCCACTTCTTTTTATGTGGCAAATGCAAGATGGCTTTCTACGTTTTTTTGTAGTGTCCTTATTGTCTGTGATTTGTACAATTAGTTCTGTTTATTGGATAGGATGTACTTCTCATGAAAGGAATTTTATAAGAATCAAAGTATTAGCTGTTCTTAAAAATAAATATGCTTACATTCACCGATAAATCCCAATGTTGCGGCTGTACGGCATGTGCGAGTATTTGTCCCAAACAATGCATTCAGATGATAGAAGATAAGGAAGGTTTTCTTTATCCGCAAATCGATACTACAGTTTGTGTTGACTGCGGGCTTTGCGAGAAAGTTTGTCCGGTATTGCATCCTGTTCAAGCCAAAGAAAGGCCAGCCGTATTTGCTGCCATCAATAATAATTCAATTATTCGTGAACAAAGTTCATCCGGAGGCATTTTTACTTTGCTTGCCGAGCAAACTATTCAGAAAGGTGGCGTAGTTTTCGGCGCTTGTTTCGACAAAAAATGGAATGTAGTCCATCGCTATACTGAAACACTAGGAGGATTGTCTGTTTTCCGTGGTTCCAAATATGTACAAAGCGATATGGGGACTTCTTTTCAGGATGCAAAGCACTTTTTGGAGCAAGGCCGGGAAGTACTTTTTTCAGGCACTCCCTGTCAGATAGCAGGGCTAAAAAACTATCTCAGAAAATCTTATTCAAATCTGTTTACTGTTGATCTGGTGTGTCACGGAACTCCAAGCCCTGATATCTGGAGAAAATATCTATTGGAAACGATTTGCAAGAGATTGGACTTAAAGAATACAAAGAATTTGAATGTTGATGACTATATATCTACAATCTGTTTTCGAACAAAAGAAAATGGTTGGAAGAAATATCACGTAAGATTCAAGTATAAAAATGGCGAGGTGGAATCGATTCCTTTTTACAGAAATCCTTATATGAGTGTGTTTTTGTCCAATTTGTCTCTCCGCCCATGTTGTTATTCTTGTCCTGCAAAACTTTATCAAATACAGAGTGATATGACTCTTGCTGATTTTTGGGGAGTGAATGAAGTATATTCCGAGATGGATGATGACAAAGGGTGTAGTCTAATATTTGTAAATAATAAAGAAAAACTTGAATTAATACATAGTTTGGATTGTAAAATTAAAAGGCAATCAATTGACAATGCTATCAAATATAATCCATGCATATTATCTTCTGTGAAAAAACCGGGAAACAGAAATTTTTTCTTTTTCGTTTATCGAATGAAAGGTTTTTATACATCCTATCAGGCTGTAACAAGTAATTCCACCTTGATGCGTATAACAAGGAAAATTTACAGTTTTTTATGAGAATAGCAATTTTAACCCAGCCTTTGGATACTAACTATGGCGGTATTCTGCAATGTTATGCTTTGCAGACTTTTTTGGAGCGTATGGGGCATGAGGTTCAAGTATTGACCAAATTGCGTTATGGAAGTTCCTATTATGTGATATATCCTTTGGCAGTATGTAAAAGAATGGTAAAACGTTATATGCTGGGTAAGGATGTAGCGATATTGAAAGCACCTCATGAAATAAGGAGAAAGAATATTGATAAGTTTATCCAGCAATATATACATCAATATAAACGTAGAATTTTTACAGAAAAAATTGCATACCAGTTCGATGCTGTTGTTGTTGGTAGTGATCAGGTTTGGCGTCCGGCATATTCTAAACCGATAGAAGAAGCGTTTCTTTCTTTTTTAGGTGATGCTAATATAAAGCGTATTGCTTATGCGGCTTCGTTTGGTTTGGACAATTGCACTGAATATAGTAGAGAACAATTGGAAACCTGTTCTTGCCTTTTGAAGAAATTTGATGCTGTATCGGTTCGTGAATCTTCCGGTGTAGAATTGTGCAAAAACTATTTTGGGGTTAATGCGGTGCAAATGCTTGATCCTACCTTGTTGCTTTCGGTTGACGATTACAGAATGTTGATTGACAAGGTTAATACAAAATCACCTCAAGACAATATGCTGGTATATATATTGGATAAAACGGAAGAGAAAATAGATTTGGTCAATAGGATTGCATCAGAAAAAGGTTTGATTCCATTTTGGCTTGATAGTCCTAATGAACAGAATGAGAATCTTTCATTAGATAAACAAGTGAAAATGTCTGTGGAGCAATGGCTGTGTACTTTTAATAATGCATCTTTTGTTGTTACTGATTCTTTTCATGGTTGTGTTTTTTCCATATTATTTCATAAGCAGTTTGTTGCTGTTGGAAATGTAGAAAGAGGTTTGAGTAGGTTCAGCTCTTTGTTGAATAGTTTTTCTATATCAGAACGTTTAGTGACCTCTGTAAAAGATTATGAAAATAGGAAAAATATCTTAAATGGAGATATAGATTTTGAACCTATAGAAAAAACACTTGATGAATTACGGGGTAAATCAGAATTTTTTATTAAAAAATCTATCATTTAAATTATGTCTCCTTTAGTTTCAATTATAATTCCAGCGTATAATGTGGAGCTATATCTATCTGAGTGCTTAGATAGTGTTATAGCTCAAAGCTATATTTATTGGGAGTTGATTTTGGTGAATGATGGAAGTACGGATGCAACTCCTGTTATATGTGATAGCTATGCTTTAAAAGATAAACGAATACATGTAACGCATAAAGAAAATACAGGTGTTTCCGATTCTCGAAATAAAGCGTTAGAAATAGCAACAGGTAAATATATTATATTTTTGGATGCTGATGATTATTGGTGTGATGATTCTATTCTTGGAAGGATGGTAAAAATAGTTGAAGATAATGATGCTGATATTGTTAGAGCAGAGTATAAAGAAGTTGATGCTAAAGGAAATACCTTATATATTGCTGATGGATTAAAAAAGAAAGCTGGTATTACGATTGATTCATTGTTGTTTTTGAAGACAATTTTATCAGGTGAATATTTTTTACCTTTATGCCTAATAAAAGCAAATAAAATAGGTTCTTTACGCTTTAATATGCAAAAAAAGTATTTGGAAGATGCTGAGTTTTATTTAATATTGTTACAACAAAATTTAAGATGTTGGTATATTCCTGATGTATTTTATGCGTATAGAAAGCATTGTCAGTCTGTGACAATGGATTTAAATCCTAGTTTGTGGGGGAATATTTTAGATATCGTTAGCTTGTGTTTCAATCTATCTGATCAAGCATTTGATAATAAAATGAAATCTTTTTTATTAGAAGAAGGTCTTAATTTCTTTTTTTCTAACATGCATTTAATATCTCGATATCCATTGCCTTTAAAGAAAAAAATATTGATATTAAGGGGATATGGGATCGATGACCTATATAAGGAGGTTCAAGGAAGATTGAATAATAAAAGGATAAATAATAAATATGGTGAAAGTTGTTTGACATATAAACAGTTACTTATTTATTATAGATATGAATATTTGCTTAAACGTTGTGGTAATAAAATAATATCTACAGTATGGCAGAAAAACAGATAACTGTGACATCACCTTTGATGCCATCATTAGAAGAATTTAATGTCTATTTGGAAGACATTTGGAAGAGAAAATGGATTACAAACAACGGATACTATCATAAAGAGCTTGAAAAAGCCCTTTGCGAATATCTTGGAGTTCCATATATAAGTCTTTTTACAAACGGAACATTGCCGTTGATTACAGCGCTACAGGCCTTGCGTATAACGGGAGAAGTCATCACTACACCTTTCAGTTTTGTGGCTACCACACATTCATTATGGTGGAATGGCATAAAGCCTGTTTTTGTAGATATAGACCCTATAACATGCAATCTTGATCCCGAAAAGATAGAAGCAGCCATTACACCGCGTACTACAGCTATCATGCCCGTACATGTATATGGAAATCCCTGCGATACAAAACGAATACAGGATATTGCCGACAAGTACGGTTTGAAAGTAATATACGATGCCGCTCATGCTTTTGGAGTACGGGTAAACGGAGAATCAGTCCTCAATGCTGGAGACATGTCTACACTTAGTTTTCATGCTACAAAGGTATACAATACCATCGAGGGAGGAGCATTGGTGATGCACGATGAGCAGACCAAAAAACGTATCGATTATCTCAAGAATTTCGGATTTGCCGGAGAAACAGAGGTTGTAGCACCTGGTATTAATAGCAAGATGGATGAAATGCGTGCCGCTTACGGACTTCTTAATCTGAAACAGGTAGATAAGGCTATCAAATGGCGCAAGCATGTGGCAGAATTGTATCGTGTTGCGTTAAAGGATGTAGAAGGAATCACATTTTTCAATGATATACCTGGTGTAACACATAACTATGCATATTTCCCCATATTTGTAGATGCAGAAAAATACGGTATGGCTCGCGATGAATTATATTTCAAGATGAAGGAACATAACGTATTGGGTCGAAGATATTTCTATCCTTTGATTAGTGCTTTCTCTACCTATCGTGGACTGGAATCTGCTAATAGGGATAATCTGCCTGTCGCAACCGAAAAGGCCGAGCAGGTGATTTGTCTGCCAATGTATTATGGCCTGAGTGATAAAGATATAGAAAGAATAATATTGTTGATAACTAAAAGATAATGAAAAACTTATTAATTATCGGTGCCAGAGGTTTTGGACGTGAGATATTCAATATGGCTCATGATTGCAAGGGGTTTGGCTCAGAATTCATTATTAAAGGCTTTCTGGATGATAAGAAAGACGCCTTAGACAATTTTGAAGGTTATGCTCCAATAATAGACAGTGTAGAAAATTATGAGATACAAGAAAATGATGTTTTTATATGTGCATTGGGAGATGTAAATTATAAAAAAAAATATGTAGATATTATACTGTCCAAGAAAGGTGAGTTTATTAATTTGATACATAAAACGGCTTCAATATCAAGAAATACGATTTTGGGTAAAGGTTGTATCGTATGTGGCTATGTAGGGCTAAGTTGTGATGTTAAAATTGGAGACTTTGTTACTTTTCAACCTTTTACTTGTATAGGACATGATGTATGTATAGGTGATTATTGCCATTTAAATACATATTCTTTTTTAGGTGGTTCTGTTTCTGTAGGTAATTTTGTAACGATTCATACAAATGCAGTAATACACCCTCATGTGTTGGTAGAAGATCATTCAACTGTGGGAGCTTCCTCTGTTGTAATTAGGAAAGTTAAAAGTGGCACAACAGTTTTTGGCAATCCTGCTAAAAAATTGGATTTTTAACGTGATTATGTATAACTAACATAGATTGAAAATGGAAATAAAAGATTTTATTGAAAAGTTTGCTGAACAGTTTGAAGATACTGAAGTCAGTGTTTTTAAGGAAAATACAGAGTTTAAAACTTTGGATGAATGGACTTCGTTAATGGCTTTGTCTATTATAGCTATGATAGATGAAGAATACGATGTTAGAATCAAAGGTAATGACATTAAAAGTGCTGTAACCATAAAAGATTTGTTTGAGATAGTAAAAGCAAATAAATAGAAATGGCTTTTTTTGAAATACAGCATGTAGCCATACGGGGTATGGCTGCATGCGTACCTAGAGGAGTAAGTGAAAATTCAACTCTTGATATATGGGGAAGTCAAGGGGCTGATAGTTTTATATTATCTACAGGAGTTGAGCGTAGAAGAGTTTCAGATGTAAAAACATGCACATCCGATTTATGCATTTTTGCAGTAGAGAAACTATTAAATAGTTTAAGATGGAAAAAAGAGGAAGTGGATTGTCTTATTTTTGTGACTCAGACTCCCGATTACATCTTGCCTGCTTCATCTTGTATCATACAAAATAAGTTAGGGTTGTCAAAATCGTGCTTTTGTTTGGATATTTCATTGGGTTGCTCTGGTTGGATCTACGGACTGAATACTTTATCTGTTCTCCTTTCCAGTGGAAATATGAAGAAAGGGTTATTATTGACGGGTGATACCTCTTCTAAGGTTTGTTCAAAAGAAGATAAGAGTACTTATCCTTTATTTGGGGATGCAGGTACTGTAACGGCTTTAGAGTTTGATGAAACAGAGGAAAGTAAGATGTGCTTTGTGACGGAAGTAGATGGAAGTGGAGGTGATGTTATCATTATACCGGATGGAGCTTTTCGAAATCAAACAACAGAAGCATCGTTTATAAAGAAAAAAAAGGGAGAAGGGATTATTCTCAATCCATTGCAACTTCATTTAGAGGGTATGGATGTTTTTTCTTTTGGAATCAGCAAAGCGCCCTCGTCTGTTAATCTTTTGATGGATACATTTAATATAAATAAAGAGGAGGTGGATTATTTTATATTTCATCAGGCAAATCTTTTTATGAATGAGAAAATAAGGAAAAAATTAAAATTGCCAATAGAGAAAGTTCCTTATTCATTGAAAGATTTTGGAAATACTTCCAGTGCTTCTATTCCTTTAACTTTAGTTACTCAAGTAAATTATAGACTGAATAATGATTCTTTATCTCATATCGCCTGTGGATTTGGAGTTGGTCTTTCTTGGGGTAGTGTATATTTTAAGACGAATAAAATTACTTGTTTAGATTTGTTGGAGTATGACAACTTATAATCCTTTCTCTCTTGAAGGTAAAAAAATTTTAATTACAGGTGCTTCATCTGGAATTGGTAGATCAATTGCAGTTGAATGCTCCAAAATGGGAGCTTCTGTTGTTGCTACAGGCAGAAATGAAGAGAGATTAAAAGAAACCTTAGCAATGTTAGATAGCACTTCTAATTCCTACATTGTAGCTGATTTAAATAGTGATGATGAACTGAATTTATTGATAAATCAACTACCGGAATTAGACGGTGTAGTTTTATGTGCAGGCATTGGTATGACCCTTCCTATTTCTTTTTCTTCTAGAGATAAATTCATGAAAATGTTTCAGACCAATTTTTTTTCTCCTATAGAGTTATGTAGATTGTTGCTGAGAAAAAAAAGAATATCTAAAGGTGGTTCAGTTATATTTATATCTTCTGTAGCTAGTGATTATCTGATTCATAATGGAAACGCTGTTTATGGATCTACAAAATCTGCATTAAATTCTATGATGAAGTATTTTGTTAGAGAATTTTCTAATAGAAAGATTAGATTTAATTCTATTTGTCCAGGGATGGTTGAAACTCCATTGATTCATGAAGAAATAAATATTACTGATGAACAGTTTGAAAAAGATAGAGAGACTTATCCATTAAAGAGGTATGGTAAGCCTGAAGATATAGCGTATGGTGCTATATATCTTTTATCAGATGCTACATCATGGATTACAGGACACTCTTTAGTGATAGATGGTGGCGTAACAGTCTAATTAATAAAATGAAAGCATACATTAAAGCATTATCATATTATTTACCTGAAACAGTTTTGACTAATAATGAGTTAGTTGAAGAGTTTCCAGAGTGGACGGTTGAAAAAATAGCAAATAAAGTCGGTATAAAAGAACGCCATATATCAGGACAAGATGAAACTGCGGTAGATATGGCCGTAAAGGCAGCTGAAAGATTGTTTGAGGAAAATGATATAAGTAAAGGCTCTATAGATTTTATATTATTTTGTACTCAAAGTCCTGACTATTTTTTGCCTACGTCTGCTTGTTTAATACAAGATAGGTTACAGCTTCCAACTAAGATTGGGGCTTTGGATTATAATTTAGGATGCTCCGGCTATGTTTATGGATTGTCTTTGTGTAAAGGTTTAATTTTGGGGAGAATTGCACAAAATGTACTATTGATAACGGCGGAAACATATACAAAGCATATTCATCCTAGAGACAAAGGAAATAGAACAATTTTTGGAGATGCAGCTACTGCAACTTTGGTATCTGTGGAGGGCAAAATTGAGATAGGAAATTTTTCGTTAGGAACTGATGGGAAAGGTGCTGAGAATTTGATTATAAAGACAGGGGCTTCTCGTAATCCGATAAAGGCAAATGATTTAAATTTTGATGAAAATGGAAATCCTATATCATCAGACTTTCTTTATATGAATGGAGTTGAGATTTTTAATTTCACTTTGGATACCGTACCTTTATTGATAAATGAAACTTTGTTTAAAAATTCATTGCACAAGGAAAATATAGATTTGTTTGTATTTCATCAAGCCAATCAGTATATAATAGATTTCTTACGTAAGAAATTAAAAATAGAAAAAGATAAATTCTACATATATTTGGAAAAAGTAGGCAATACGGTTTCATCTACTATTCCTATAGCTTTATATGAGGCTGGAAAAGAGGGACGCTTGTGTGGAAATATTTGTTTGGCTGGTTTTGGTGTAGGGTATTCTTGGGGTGGAGTGGTATTGAAGTGTAGTTTCGAAAAGACTTTATAGTTAGGCTAGAAGACTATTAACAAAACAGATAGAGAATACAGTTATGAAATATGCTCCAATTTTGATACCAACCATGTGTAGATATAATCATTTTTTTAGATTAATAGAAAGTCTGAAAGTAAATACATGGGCAAAATATACTGATATATATATTGGCTTGGATTATCCTCCTTCTTCAAAATATGAAGAGGGTTACAAACAAATATGTGAATATTTGGATGGTGACTTTTCTGAATTTGCCAGTTTTAATGTAATAAAACATGTGAAGAATATAGGTAGTTTTGCTAATATGACCTATTTAAAGGATATAGCGTTTAAAAAATATGATAGATTTATTAGGACTGATGATGATTGTGAGTTTTCTCCTAATTTCATTGAATATATGGATAAATGTTTAATGGAGTATGAGGCAGATTCTGATGTTATTGCAGTTTCTGGATATTCATATCCTATAGATTGGCAGGTTAGTAGAGGAGCTACTGCGTTGAAAGAGAATTTTATTTGTCCGATGTGGGGGACTGGTTTTTGGAGAGATAAATTCTGTAGAATAGAAAATGATATCAATAGTGGGTGTTTAAAACATGCAGTTGATTCTGTTTTGAAGGATGGGCTATATAAGAGAATGTTAGATACATCAAAAATAGAATATATTAATTTGTGTACTCCGTATTTATTAGGGAGAAACTTAGCATCATTCGTTACAGATATATCTATGAGAATGTATTCGGTAATTTATAATAAATATATAATTATACCGGTTAAATCAAAGGTTCGTAATTGGGGTTTTGATGGTAGTGGTGAGTATTGTGCTAAATCCGCTCATTATTCTTTTGAAAAGCAGGAAATAGATGATTCGTTAGATTTCCTACTTGATATGGATGTAAAATGTGATATGGAAGAGAATCGTAAACTTCAGAATAGATTTGAGAATATACCATTAAAAGAACGCTTTAAAGTCTTGATAAAAGTTTTCTTATATAGGATGTTGGGTAAGTATGCGTTTTATTATAGAAAATATTTATATCACTAGTGTCCACTAAAAATTAGAGGACGAGTTAAAAATTATAATTACTAAAT